>Ga0196970_1000025_pt1 | contig 269887 bp, 260 predicted proteins | sample S1v_513CmetaG_FD_148672 | JGI IMG/M metagenome (GOLD analysis project Ga0196970, IMG submission 148672) | Soil microbial communities from Anza Borrego desert, Southern California, United States - S1+v_5-13C | ecosystem: Environmental > Terrestrial > Soil > Desert | place: USA: California... | reverse complement strand
GCGTCCTGCTCGAAGGCGACGAGCGACTTGCTCAGATCGTCAGGTTTGTGCATCGGGCTCTCCATCTCTCCGGGGATGTCGAGCGTCGATGGTGCCGTCTTCGCGCCGCCAGCCCCATAGCATCTCACGGGGCTGGCTGAGCGGACGCTGGCGGCCGGGCCACCCGCGCATTGGGGGTGGCTGGCGATTGGGTGTTGCGCGGCGACTCGGGATATGAGTCAACGTCTCTATGACGCTTCCGCCGCGCTATCGCCTGAGCGACGCCGAGAAGGACGCCCTGCTCTTTGAGCAGGCGGCGCTGATCGAACGCTTGGCGGCGCGGGTGGCCGAACTGGAGGCGTTGCTCGGCAAGCCGAAGAAGACCTCGGCGAACTCCCACATCCCGCCCTCGCAGGACGGCCCCGGGGGCAAGGCCCGCAAGACGAAGCGGCACCGCAAAGCGCGACCGTCGCGTCCCGGCGTCGCGCGGCCGCTCGCGCCCGATCCCGATCGCACGGAGCGCCGTCTCGCCGAGGAATGCCCGCATTGCCAAACGGCGCTGTCGGCGGCGGGACAGCGCTGCCGGCATCGCTACGATCACATCGACCTGCCCGAAGTCCGCCCGGTGGTGACGCGGGTCGAGGTGTTCGGCGGTCGCTGCGGTTCGTGCGGACGGCGCTACCGGGCTGAGCCGCCCGCGACCATGCCGCCGGGTACGCCGTTCGGACCCGGCATCCGCTCGCTGCTGGCCTACCTGCATCACAGCCATCACGTCAGCTTCGAGCGCTTGGCGCGGATGCTCAAGGAGCTGTTCGGATTGAGCATCTCCGAGGGCGCCATCGCCAACGCGTTCCGCCGCATGGGCGCAGCGTTCGACACGGCCTGCGCGGCGATCAAGGCCAAGCTGTTGAGCGCTTCCGTCATCGCGTCGGACGAGACCACGACGCGGGTGAACGGCGTGACCCATTGGCAGTGGGTCTTCCATTCCGATGCGGCCGTGCTGCACACCATTGCCCCCAGCCGCGGCCGGGCGGTGGCCGCCGAGGTGCTGGGCGAGCATCGCCCCGAGGTGTGGATTTCAGACCGCTACGCCGGACAGCAGGAACTCGGGCAGGTGCATCAGGTCTGTCTGGCCCACGTCCTTCGGGACGTTCAGTACGCGATCGACTGCGGCGACAGCGTGGTGGCACCGAAGATCCGCGACCACCTGCGCTGGGCTATTCGCGTCGGCAAGCGAAGACCCAGCCTGAAGGACAGCACGCTGGCCGCTTACGCCGCCAAGGCCGAGCGCGGCCTCGATGCGCTGCTCGGCGTGCCCGCCGCCCATCCGGCCGGGCGCGAGGTGCAGCGCCAGGTCAAGGCGTGGCGGGGCAAGTTCTTCGTCTTTCTCAGCGACCGCCGCGTGCCGCCGACCAACAACGGCAGCGAGCAGGAAATCCGCCCATCCGTGATCTTCCGGAAAGTCACAAACGGCTTCCGCTCCGACTGGGGGCCGGGCATCCACGCCGGCTACCGCTCGGTCACCGGAACCGCACGACGCCAAGGCCAGTCCGCCTGGACCGCCATCCGCGATCTCGTCGGCGGAACCTTCGTCGTCGCCTAACGGCTCACCGGCCGATCACGGCCAGCCAGCCCGGTGAGCAAACACATCCATTGAACCATGATATTGGGGAAGGACTTGATACCGTTAGGAATGAGCTAAAAAAGGCTGGACTTGTACCGCCTGTTTTTGACGAGCGGGGAAACGCCTTTGTCGTGACAATTAAGCACCAACGAATTGCATCTATTGAAGATGTGATCATGGAGTACCTAGACGACAACCCTGATGCCATCATCACCAATAAATTGGCTCGCCAACTAAGCGGTGAAGATGACATCAATAAGGTGAAAAAGGCACTCCAGAAACTTCGCGCAGAAAAGAAAATTACGCTTGTTGACGAAAACACGAAGGCATTCAATTATCAATATAAAAAGGCTTAAATGCGAAAGTAAGTCACACCGCTCTTGAAGCTTTGCCTCGCTGGCAAGGTGCAGATCACCGACATCAACGACTCGTCGAGACATGGCACACGGGCGCGCCCAAGAATGGGGCTTGGGATTTTCTCGACCTGACGCGGGAGGAATATGGCCGCGGGGTGGAGCAGCCCAACACCATCTATGACATCGATGATCAGTGGCGAAACGCGCCGACTAAGCGCCACGACGTCTAACCAATATCTACGCCGCCTTCGTGCGCACCTCACACCGCGCAGCCTCACCGGCCGGCGGCTCGCCCAGGGTAATCTCCACATTACAACCGAGCAGCGTCAGCCAGCGGATCAACCGATCCAGCGTGATGCTGGACAGGCGACCGCGCAGCACCTTCGATACGGTCGGCTGGTCCACGCCGACGAGTTGGGCAAGCTGATCCTGGGTCAGCCCGCGCTCCCCCACGATGCGCTTCAGCTCGACGATCATCTTGGCCTTGACCAGTGCGGTATCGGGATCGGCCACGCCGATGTCGGCGAAGACGTTGCCGCTGCCTTCCGTGAAATCGCTCATTCGCCAGCCTCCCGGTCGATCTCGATGGCGCGTTTCAGCCGTTGCTCAATCACGTCAACCTCATGCCGGGGCGTTTCGATGCCCTTGTGCGACTTCTTCTTGAACGCGTGCAGCACGTACACCGCGCTCTTGAGCCGGACGACGTAGACGCTGCGATAGGCCGCCCCATCCTCGTCGGTGTCGCGCAGTTCCCAGACGCCGGGGCCGAACCCCTTCCACGGCTTGGCGATGTCGGGCGTGCCGCCCAATTCCACCTCGAACAGCGCAACGCCGAAAGCGTCTTTGACGTCCTGCGGGAAGCCGCTGAGCACATCCTTGCTGTCACCCATCCAGCGGAGCTTGCGCGGCGCCATCCCCGTCTCATGATAAATTTGCCATATCGGGACGTTAGTTCAAGGGGACACCAAGCGCAACAGTGGGGAAAAGCAGGCCGGCCATCCGCGCCCTTGACGCGCGGCGCCGTGCGGGTAGCTTGGGCGGCGCCTGAAGCCGATAAGGAAGAGTTGCCGTGCCGGAGCATTTCGTCGTCGCCATCGACCCCATCCTGATTTCCCTGGGGCCCCTGGCGATCCGCTGGTACGGACTGGCCTATTTCGTCGGCTTCATCATCGGGCTGAAGATCTTCGAAAGCGTCATGCGCCACGAGGCGAAGCTGCCGGCCGGCGTCGAGCCCGGCGACTTCCTCACCTGGGCGGTGCTGGGCGTCATCGCCGGCGGACGGCTGGGCGAGGTGATCTTCTACCGAGCCGACCACTATCTGGCACACCCTCTGGAAATCCTGATGGTGTGGAAGGGCGGCATGGCCAGTCACGGCGGCATGATCGGGCTGGCGCTGGCCGCCGTGCTGTGGGCGCGGCGCAACGGCGTGGCGCCCGCCCGGCTGTTCGACGCCATCGTGCTGGCCGCCCCGCCGGGCCTGTTCCTCGGCCGGATCGCCAACTTCATCAATCAGGAGATGGTCGGCAAGGTCGCCGACGTGCCGTGGGCGGTGATCTTCCCCGTGCACGACTGGATGCCCCGCCACCCCGTCCAGATCTACCAGGCGTTGACCGAGGGGCCGCTGCTCTTCGCGCTGGTCTGGCTGTTCCCCGCCCGCCGCTTCCCGGCCGGTGCCCGCACCGCCGTCGCCATGATCGTCTACGGCCTGCTGCGCACCTGGACGGAGATCTACCGCCAGACCGATCCCGGCTACCTGGGCGACGTCGGCGGCCTGACCAACGGGCAGGTGCTCTCCCTGCTGCTGGCCGCGGCCGGCGCGGCGCTGCTGGCGTGGCGCCTGCGCGCGGCGCGGGCGAGCGCCTGAACGAGCGCCCGCAGGACCCCGCGCCGCGGCGCGGGCCGGACAGGCACGCCGTCGGGCAGCCGCGCCGCCACGCACACCACGCTCCGCATCGCATCGAACAGGGTCATCGCCGCCTCCGCACCGGTTGGCGGACAGCCTAGGCGCGCGCACGTATCCATTTGAAACAAATAGGCTTTATGCCCTCATCACGATCCGTGATGGGCGGCGGGGCCATTGCGGCGCGGGCCGGCGTCTGGTTGAATGGCGGCGATGCCGGCCAACCTCGACACCGATCTGCTGCGCGCCTTCGTCGCCGTCGCCGACGCGCGCAGCTTCACACGCGCCGCCGAGGTGCTGCTGCGCACGCAGGCCGCCGTCAGCCAGCAGGTGAAGCGTCTGGAGGAGGCCATCGGCAAGCGCGTGTTCGAACGGGACACGCGCGGCGTGCGCCTCACCCGCGACGGCGAACTGCTGCTGACCTACGCGCGGCGCATGCTGAGCCTGAACGACGAGATCATGGCGGCGATGCGCCCCGCCGCCACGGCGCGGCCGATCCGTATCGGTTCGCCCGACGACTACGCCACCATGCTGCTGCCGCGCGTGCTGGCGCGCTTCGCCGGTACGCATCCCGGCGTGCCGGTCGAGGTGACCTGCGACAACAGCGCCGACCTCGTGCCGGCGCTGGAATCCGGCCTCTACGATCTGGCTCTGGTCACGCAGCACCCGTCCTCGACGCGCGGCACGCTGGTCCGGCGCGAGCCGCTGGTGTGGGTGGCGCCGCCGGAGGACGGCATCGAACGGCAGGAACCGCTGCCGCTGGCGCTGTTCCCGCAGGGCTGCCTGTGCCGCGGTTATGCGGTCCGGGCGCTGGAGGGCATCGGCCGGGCATGGCGCGTGGCCATCAGCTCCGACAGCGTCGTGGCCATCCACGGCGCCGTACTGGGCGGTCTCGGCGTCACCGCCATGGAGGCCTGCACGGTGCCGCCCGGCCTGCGCATTCTGGGCTCCGGCGACGGCTTCCCCGACCTGCCGCCGGTCGATATCGCCCTGCACCACGCCCCCGGCACGCCCTCGGCCACCGTCCGCGCGCTGGCCGGCGCCGTCATGGAGGTGCTGGCCCGGCCCGGTCCCCTCGGTCCCGACCCTTCGGGTTGCCCCAGGGGGTGAGTCCGGGCAGAATGCCCGCCGCTTCGGAAGGGGAACGGGCGCATGCGGGGAAGGATCGGCCTTGGCGCGTGGATGACGGCGGCGCTGCTGGCGCTGGGCGCCGCCGGGCTGGTCATTGCCCCTGCATCGGCGCAGAGCCCGGTTGCCATCGGCGCACCACTGGAAGGGCCGGTGGTGCTCAACCGTGATGTCGAGGTGCGCGTCGGCCCCAGCCAGGACGCCCGCATCATCCGCACGCTGCCGGGTGGCAAGGCGCTGAACGCGCTGGGCACGCCGCGCGGCACCACCTGGACGCAGGTCGCCATCGGCGGCCAGCCGATCGGCTACGTACCGGTGGACTCGCTGGATCCCGTCTACGTGCCGCGGCCGGTGCCCATCCCCAGCGCCACCACGGCCAAGAATACGGACAAGGACAAGCAGGCCGCGGCGGCCGAACGGCCGAACGCAGCCGGTGCCGTGGTGCCGCGCGCCGCCTTCGACGCCGCCCGCAACGACCAGGCGCAGGGCTACGTCGTCGCCTTCCGCAACGTCGGCGCGACCGAGCAGGTCGACCCCAAGAAGAAGCGGTCCTTCACCCTTCGCAAGGGGCAGGTGGCCGCCGTGCTGGGCGTGGCCGGCAACCGGCTGACGCTGGGGGTGCCCGGGCGCGCCACGGTGACGGCCGGCATCGAGGGCTTCATCGGCGTCGTCACCGCCTATCCCCTGCCCGGCGTGCCGCCGGTCGGCACCGGGCCGCTGTACGCCAGCCGGCTGGGCGAGTTCGTCAGCCACGCCGAGGGGCTGCGCGCCTGGACGGAGTTCACCGGCGGCCCCGGCGCCCAGTACCGCGACCGGCCGCCGATGGTCTGGCCGGTCTTCCACGGTGGCAAGGTCGGCTACGAGATGGGAGTCGGCCCCTTCAGCCGGTCGCAGATCGACACCGCCTGCGCCACGCTGGCACAGGGCGGGCGCGACTGCCACATCGTGGAATTGCAGGCCTTCTGATCTTTTTCACGGAGCCGGGCTTCTCCCGCGCCTTGCGGCCGTCGCCACGGGGCGCCGGGCGTGGTAGGTTTACGGGACAAGAAGGTTTGAAGACACGACTGCCGGACCGGACAGAGCCGCTGCCATGACGAATTCCGACGACGACCTGCTTTTCCTCGACGACCAGGACGGCCGGGGCGACAAACCCGCCGGCGCCCCCTCGCCGCGCTGGAAGATGATGATCGTCGATGACGAGCCCGAGGTGCACTCGATCACCAAACTCGTGCTCGCCGATTTCGCCTACAAGGGCCGGCCGGCGCAGTTCCTGTCCGCCTACTCCGCCGCCGAGGCCAAGGAGATCCTGGCCCGCGAGGAGGACATCGCCATCATCCTGCTGGACGTGGTGATGGAGACCGACGACGCCGGCCTGAAGCTCGTCCATCACATCCGCGAGGAGCTGAAGAACCGCCACGTCCGCATCATCCTGCGCACCGGCCAGCCCGGCCAGGCGCCGGAGCGCGCGGTCATCCTTGACTACGACATCAACGACTACAAGGCGAAGACGCAGCTCACCGCGCAGCAGCTCTTCACCACCACCGTGGCGGCGTTGCGGTCCTATGAAGACATCATGGCGATCGAGACCAACCGGCGGGGGTTGGAGAAGATCATCGAGGCGTCGTCGTCGCTGTTCAAGGCGCGCTCGATGAAGCTGTTCGCGGCCGGCGTGCTGACGCAGCTCTCCGCCATCCTCGGCGTCGGGCCGGACGCCATCCTGTGCGTGCAGCGCGGCCCGGTGATGGGCGGCACCACGGACGGCATCTACGTGCTGGCCGGATCGGGCCGATTCGAGTCGCTGATCAACGAGCCTGCGACCGAGCACATCGACCGGGAGGTGCTCGGCTCCGTCCTGAAGTGCATGGAGCACCGCCGGAACTTCTACGAGCCGGACCACTGCACCCTCTACATCCGCACGCCGAACCAACGCGAGAACGTGGTCTACCTGCGCTCCGACCGGCCGCTGTCCGACCTGGACCGCAGCCTGATCGAGGTGTTCTGCGGCAAGATCTCGGTCGGCTTCGACAATCTCTATATGTACGAGCAGTTGCGCAAGGCGCAGGAGGGGACGCTCATCCTGCTCGCCGACGTGGCCGAGGGGCGCGATGCCTCGCGTACGGAGCCGACGCTGCGCATCGCCGGCATCGCCGAGCGCATCGCGCGACGCCTGCACGCCGACGGCCGCCACGCCGACGTGATCGACGAGGCGTTCCTGGAGCTGATCGGGCTCGCCTGCATCATGCACGACGTCGGCAACGCCCACGTCGACCCCGCCATCCTCGGCAAGCCGGGCACGCTGGACGGAGCCGAGCGCGCCGCCATGCAGGCCCACGCCGGCGCCGGCGGCGACCTGCTGGAGCGCATCAGCCAACTGACCGAGTACCGCACCCATCTGCACCTCGGCGCCGAGATCGCCCGCCACCACCATGAGGCGTGGGACGGCAGCGGCTACCCCGCCGGCCTGGCCGGCGAGGCCATTCCGCTGTCCGCCCGCATCGCCGCGGTGGCCGATGCGTACGACGCCATGACCTCCGCCCGCCCGCACCGCCCGGCGATGGAGCATGCGGCGGCGCTGGTGGAAATCCGCCGGCTGGCCGGCGTGCGCTACGATCCGGCGGTGGTGGACGCGCTGTCGGCCGTGGCGGACGAGGTCGCCGCCCTGTAGGGGGAAAAATGCCGGGCCGCGCTGGCGCTTGGCCCAACGCCATGCGGATTCCAGATCAGCCGCGGATCAGCTCTTCGATCGCGGTGCGCAGGGGGGCCGGCAGCACAGGCTTGTGCATCAGCCGGTAGCCGGCAGCCGTCGCCTCGGCCTGCCGCTCGGGCGTCGTATCACCGGTCAGGATGATCGCCGGCACGTTGGCGCCGCTGTGGCGGCGCACCATCCCCACGGCGTCCGCCCCGGTTCCGCCGGGCAGGAAGTGGTCCGCCAGAACCAGGGCGGGCTGCCCCGCCGCAGTCGACAGACCCGCCGCCAGTTCGTCCAGGGAGCGCGCCGTCAGCACGTCGTAGCCCCAGCCTTCCAGGACCAGCGTCAACCCCTCGACGATCGAAGGATCGTCGTCGACCACGACGACCAGCGGGCTGGCCGGTTGGGAAGTGTTCTGCGCGTCTTGGTGTCCCATAGTCCCGCCAAATCAGACCATATGCACACGTTCTATAGGGCGATTGCGGGGTGCCCGGCAAGCCTATACCGCATCGCACCATGATGCATGCACAATCACCGGACGACACCGACAGGCGTGACAAAAGAAGAACAATTTTAATGGCGAAGAACGCCCTATTTTATTCTTGCACTGGTCACACTGCGTAGCCTTGCCATCGCTTTATCGCATACAATGGAACATTCTCAACCCGGCAAAAGCGCATATGATAGCATGCGCTACCTCTGGTATCGGGGAAGACGTGCCGGCCCGCAACGCGGCCCGACACGTCCGATCCTCAACCGCGCAGCATCCCGCCGGTCGCTTTGACAACCGCCGCGACAATCTTCTGGCCGATCGCCTCGATCTCCTCCTCGGTGAGCGTGCGGTCGGTGGGCAGCAGCGTGACGCTGATGGCCACCGACTTGCGGCCCTCGCCGACCCCGGCGCCCTCGTAGACGTCGAAGACGCCGACGTCCTTGATGAGCGTCTTTTCGGCCCCCTTGGCGGCGCGGACGATCCTGTCGGCCTCCACCGCGCGGTCGACGACGAAGGCGAAGTCACGCTCCACCGGCTGGAAGGCGGAGAGCTGGACCAGCGGCTTGGCGGTGCCGCCCTTCTTCTTCGGCATCGGCACGGCGTCGACGAACACCTCGAATCCGACGACCGGGCCCTTCACCTTCAACGCCTCCAGCACCGCCGGGTGGATCTCGCCGAAGCGGGCGAGCACCGTGGGGCCGAGGCGCAGCACGCCGGAGCGGCCGGGGTGGTACCAGCCCGGCGCGTCGGTGGTCACTTGCAGGTTGCCGGCCGGAGCGCCGCACGCCTCCAGCACCCCCAGCGCGTCGGCCTTGGCGTCATACGCGTCGACGCCCCGCTGCTTGGCCGCCCAGTGGCGCGGCACCGCGTTGCCGGCGCGGATGCCGGCGGCCACGAGGTCCTGGCCCGACGGCGTCTCGTTGCGGTAGGCCGGGCCGACCTCGAACAGGCCGACGTCGGGATAGCCGCGGTCGGCGTTGCGCCCGGCCGCCTGGATCAGGTTGGCGAGGATGGACGGGCGCATGACGTCCAGGTCGGCGCTGATCGGGTTGACCAGACGCAGGCCGGCCGGGATCTCGCCGAACAGGCCGGCGACCTCGGACGACATGAAGGACCACGTCACCGCCTCGAACAGGCCGCGCGCGGCCAGCGTACGGCGGGCGGTCACGGCGCGGCGCTGGCGGGCGTTGAGCGCCGGCCTGGTCACCGTGCCCTCGCGCACCATCGGCGTCGCGGGGATGGCGTCGAAGCCGTTGACGCGCAGCACCTCCTCGACCAGATCGGCCTCGCCGTGCACGTCGGCGCGCCAGGACGGCACCTCCCACGTGGTGCGGTCGACCGCCTCCTCCGTCTTGCGGAAGCCCAGCGCCTCGAGGATGCGGGACTGTTCCGCAACCGGAACATCCACGCCGCCGAGGCCGGCGACGCGGCCGTGGCGCAGCGTAAGGGTGCGGCGCCACGCCGGTTCGGCGCCGGCGACGACCAGTTCGGAAGCCTCGCCGCCGCACAGTTCCAGGATCAGACGGGTGGCGCGCTCAACGCCCTGGAGCACGGCGGCCGGGTCGACGCCGCGCTCGAAGCGGTAGCGTGCGTCGCTCTCGACGCCGAGGCGGCGGCCGGTGTGCGCGGTGCGGGTCGGGTCGAACAGCGCCGCTTCCAGGAAGACGTTGACGGTCGTCTCGGTGCAGCCCGTCTCCTCGCCACCGATGATGCCGCCCAGTGATTCGGCCTTCTCGTGGTCGGCGACGACGGTCATTTCGGGATCGAGATCATACTCCTTGCCATTGAGGGCATGGAGCGTCTCGCCCGGCCGGGCCATGCGCACGATGATGCCGCCCTTCACCTTGTCGGCGTCGAAGACGTGCAGCGGCCGCGCCACGTCGAAGGTCATGTAGTTGGTGATGTCCACCAGCGCCGAGATCGGGCGCAGGCCGATCGCCAGCAGCTTGTCCTGCAGCCACTTGGGCGACGGGCCGTTCCTGACACCCTTGATGGTGCGGCCGACGAACATCGGGCAGGCGTCGGTGCGCTCGATGGTCACGCCCAGCGGGCTTTGGAACGCCCCCGGAACGGGATCGGACTCCAGGTGCCCGCCCTTCAGCGGCTTCAGGGTGCCAAGGCCCGCGGCGGCGAGATCGCGGGCGATGCCGCGCACGCCGGCGCAGTCGGCGCGGTCGGGCGTCAGGCTGATGTCGATGACCGGGTCGGCGAGGCCGGCGTACTCGGCGAACGGCGCGCCGACGGGCGCGTCCTCCGGCAGCTCGATGATGCCGTTGTGCTCGTCGGACAGCTTCAGTTCGCGCTCCGAGCACATCATGCCGTTGGACTCGACGCCGCGGATGACGCCCTTCTTCAGCGTGATGTCGGAACCGGGGATGTAGGTCCCTTCCGCCGCGAAGACGCCCGTCAGGCCGGCGCGCGCATTGGGCGCGCCGCAGACGACCTGCAGCGTCTCCTTGCCGGTGTCGACCATCAGGACGCGCAGCTTGTCGGCGTCCGGATGTTTCTCAGCCGAAACGACCCGCGCAATGCGGAAGGCGGCCAGCTCCTTGGAACGGTCCTCGACGCCTTCGACTTCCAGGCCGAGCGCCGTCAGCGTCTCGACGATGCGGTCCAGCGAGGCGTCGGTGTCGAGGTGGTCCTTCAGCCAGGACAGAGTGAACTTCATGGGATCGGACTCCTCGTCTTCAGCGGGTCAGGCCCTGGGCCAGCGACGGCACGTCGAGCGGGACGAAGCCGTAGTGCTTCAGCCACCGCAGGTCCGCCTCGAAGAAGGTGCGCAGGTCGGGGATGCCGTACTTCAGCATGGCGATGCGCTCGATGCCCATGCCGAAGGCGAAGCCCTGGTAGCGCGTGGAATCCACGCCGCAGGCCTCCAGCACGTTCGGGTGCACCATGCCGCAGCCGAGGATCTCCAGCCAGTCGCCGAAGTTGCCCAGCTTCAGCTCGCCCCCCTTGCGCGAACAGCCGATGTCCACCTCCGCCGAGGGTTCGGTGAAGGGGAAGAAGCTGGGGCGGAAGCGCAGCGGCAGGTCGTCCACGTCGAAGAAGGCGCGGCAGAAGTCGACCAGGCAGCCCTTCAGGTGCCCCATGTTCGTCGTCTCGTCGATGACCAGCCCCTCCACCTGGTGGAACATGGGGGTGTGGGTCATGTCGTAGTCGGAGCGGAACGTGCGGCCGGGGATGATCACGCGGATCGGCGGCTTTTCCTTCAGCATCGTGCGCACCTGCACCGGGCTGGTGTGCGTGCGCAGCAGCATCTTCTTGTCGGCCCCGTCCTTGTCCTTGGCATCGGGGAGATAGAAGGTGTCGTGCATGTCGCGCGCCGGGTGGCCGGGCGGGAAGTTCAGCGCCGTGAAGTTGTGGAAGTCGTCCTCGATGTCCGGGCCGTCGGCCACGGTGAAGCCCATCTCGGCGAAGATGGCGACGATCTCGTCGATGGTCTGGCTGATCGGGTGAATGCGTCCCTCGACCTCCGGCCGGACGGGCAGCGTCACGTCGATGCGCTCCGCCTCCAGGCGGGCGGCGAGCTGCGCCCTGCCAAGCTCGGCCTTGCGCGCGTCGAGGGCGAAGGATATCTCGTCCTTCAGCGCGTTCAGCGCGGCGCCACGCTCGCGCCGCTCGTCCGGTGACAGGCCGCCCAGGTCCTTCATCATCGCGGTGATGCGGCCCTTCTTGCCGAGTGCCGCCACGCGCACCTCGTCCAGCGCGGCCAGGTTGGGCGCGTCGTTCACCAGCGTGAGCAGTTCGTTCTTCAGCGCATCCATCTTCTAGATCCCTGGATCGCAATGAAAAAAGGAGCCGGCCCCCGAGGACCGGCTCCCTTGTCTTTTAAGGCGCTGTGACCCGCGGAAGCGGATCAGGCGGCCTTCGCGGCGAGAGCGGCCTGGGCGCGGTCGACCAGGGCCTTAAACGCCTCCGGCTCGCGCGCGGCGAGATCGGAGAGCACCTTGCGGTCCATCTCGATGCCGGCGAGCTTGATGCCGTTGATGAAGCGCGAGTAGGTCAGGCCGTACTGGCGGACGCCGGCGTTGATGCGCTGGATCCACAGGCCGCGGAAATCGCGCTTCTTGTTGCGGCGGTCGCGATAGGCGTACTGAAGCGCCTTTTCGACCTTCTCGATCGCGATGCGGAAATTCTTGGAATTGCGGCCGCGATAACCCTTGGCGAGCTTCAGGATCTTGCGGTGACGGGCGTGCGTGGTGACGCCGCGCTTGACACGTGCCATGGTTCAGTCCCTCCGGATCAGGCGTTGCGCAGCCAGTTCTTCAGCACGATGCGACCATCCGGCTCCGCCAGGGTCATCATGCCGCGCGCGTTGCGCTTCATCTTCGGGCCTTTCGAGCTCAGGCAGTGGCGCTTATAGGCGGCCTGGGCGCGGACCTTGCCGCTCGCGGTCACCTTGAAACGCTTCTTGGCGCCGCTCTTCGTCTTCAACTTGGGCATTTTCGATCCTCAAGTCAGGGTTCGTGCGTCATGACGGGTGGGCATGCCCTGGGCACCACGGCCCAGCCTCGCCGCCATGTGGAGTGCGCGGTTATACGCGCCGCCGCACCGCAACGCAAGCGGAGTCCGAACCGTCGCCTACCGCACGTCCTTGAATCGTTCGGTGGCCTGCACCAGGGCCGCGCGGATGCCCGGCTCCATGGCGCTGTGGCCGGCGTCGGGGACGATGCGGTAGTCGGCCTCGGGCCACGCGCGGCGCAACTCGTCGGCGGTGGCGATCGGGCAGACGATGTCGTAGCGGCCCTGCACGATGGTGGCGGGCAGGTGGCGGATGCGAGTGACGTTGCGCAGCAGCGCGTCCTCCGGCGTGAAGGCGTTGGCGCGGAAATAGTGCGCCTCGATGCGGGCGAGGCCCAGCGCGTGGGTGTCCTCGCCGCTGGCCGCGATCAGTTCGGGCGACGGCAGAAGGGAGGAGCACGCCCCCTCGTACACGCTCCACGCCCGCGCCGCCGCCATGCGGACGGCGGCGTCGGGCGAGTCGAGGCGCTTCCAGTAGGCCTCCAGCAGGTCGCCGCGCTCGGCTTCGGGGATGTGGCCGGCGAAGGAGGCCCAGGCTTCCGGGAAGATGACGCGCATGTGGTAGAGGAACCAGTCGATCTCCGCCCGGCGCATCAGGAAGATGCCGCGCAGGACCAGGCCCAGGCAGCGCTCCGGGTGCGTCTCGGCGTAGGCCAGCGCCAGCGTCGAGCCCCAGGAGCCGCCGAACAGCAGCCAGCGCTCCACGCCCAGGCGCTGGCGTAGCGCCTCCAGGTCCCGCACCAGCAGTTCGGTGGTGTTGGCGCGCACCTCGCCCAGCGGCGTCGAGCGGCCGGCCCCGCGCTGGTCGAGGATGATGATGCGGTAGTGCGTGGGATCGAAGAAGCGCCGGTGCGTCGGCGAGGCGCCCGCCCCCGGCCCGCCGTGCAGGAACACCACCGGCACGCCGCGCGGATTGCCGCACTGCTCCCAGTACAGCGTGTGCAGCCCGTCCACGGGCAGCATGCCGGTCTGGAAGGGCTCGATGGGCGGGAAAAGCTCGCTGCGGGGCATGGACGCGTCCTGTGGTGGGCGCACGGAGTGTAGGGCGGCAACGCGCGCCCGCCAAGGGCCGGCGCTGTCGCTCAACGCCGCTACTCCACCTTTCGGCCGGCCATGTGCGCGAGGTAGGCGATGATAAGATCGATCTCGCGGTCGCTCAGCATGTCCTCGGTGAAGGCGGGCATCTGCTGGCCCGACCACACGCGCACCGAGCGGCTGTCGCGGATCAGCCGCTTCAGCGCGTGCGGCTGCAGATACTCGGTCGGGTTCATGGGCAGGTTGAGGTCGGGGCCCATGCTGCCGCTGCCGGCGCGGTTCAGCGCGTGGCACGTCATGCACTGGGTGACGAACAGCGTCTGCCCGGCGCGCACGGGGTCGGCGGCCGGCAAAGCGGCGTCCACGGCAAGCTGCGGCCAGCGCCCGGCCGGCGACTCGGCGCTGCTCAGGCGCGCCACCTGATAGGGCCATTGTTCGGAGCGGATGCCCGACGACGCCGGGTTCACCCACACGATGTAGAACGGCCCGGCCGACACCGCCTTGCCCGGCAGGGGTGGCCAGGGGGCGTCCGCCGGTTCGACGGCCAGGAAGGCGACCGCGCCGTTGCCGTCGGTGCTGCACACCACGTCGGCGCGCAGTTGCGCGACGAAGCCGTCCGTCGCCACCGCTTCCAGCACGCTGTCGCGCGGCAACTGGTCGGCGGCGACCAGATTGCCCACCGGCACCGCGCGGTAGACCATGGGGCGGCCGTAGGCGACGTCGTGCGGGATCGCCACCGTCACCGCGTCGGTCCGCGCCAGCAGGACGGAGCGGGTGAAGGTCCGTTCGTTCCCGGCGATGGCGATGGTCAGCACCGGCTCCGCGGCCAGGGCCGGAAAGACGGCAAAAAGAGTCAGCAGGACCATCGTCATCAGCGGGGTGGCAATCCGGCGTGCGGTCATCCGTCGGCGTCCTCGTCGTTCTCTGCCTGTTCGAGGGCCTGTTCCGGCGCCCCGCCCTTCTTCGGAACGGTTGCGCACTCCACCCGCTCGATCTGTTCGGGGTGGGTGACCTCGATCATGGGGCCGTTGCGCTCGACGATCCAGCCCCGAACGCGCAGCACGCACCCCGTGAAGGCCAGCGGGTCGACCAGCGCGCGGGAGAAGGACCGCAGGGCATCGCGGCCGACGCGCACGGTGAAGTCCGCCCGCCAGTCCTCGCCATAGTTCAAGTAGACCTGATCGCGCACGCGCGCGGCGTGCAGGACGCGGCCCTCGACGATCTGGAAGCTGTCGCGGTCGCGCCGAAGCCCGGCCGGGTCGGCCGCGCGCACGGCGTAGACGCGCGTGCCCCAGATGCCGCGCCGGGCGGCGCGCGCCTCGGCTTCCGCCGCCAGCAGTTCCGTTGCGCGCTCGCGGGCATCGGGGCGGGTGTGCACGCGGGCGAGTCCCCGCCGCAACAGCGCGTCCTGCAGCCACTCCCCGTCGTCGCGCCGAACCAGCGCCAGCACCCGGCCGTATCGGTCCGCCACCGCCGCGCGCAGCTCGACCGCGCGGCCGAGCGTCAGTTCGGACAGCGCCTGCGTGGCCCCTTCGGCAAGCGGCCAGCGGCGCTCCTCCTCGCGCCCCTGCGGCGGCTTGGCCGCCTCGACGCCGGCCAGACGCACCGTGCGCCCGTCGTCCAGCATCAGGGTGTCGCCGTCCACCACGGATGCCACGCGCACGCCGGCAGCCGCCGCGGGCCATGCCGAAAGCAGGGCGATCAGCAACGGAACAATCCGGCCAGTGCCTGAGTTCATCACCGGTGGAGGTCCACCCAAAGGCCAAACCCCAACCGGTATGCCGCTCATGTCGTCCGACCGCAAGCCCCCGCTCCGCCCCCTGTACCACGTCGCCGCCGCAATCCTGGCTGCCACGCTCGCCTTCGCGCCCGTGTCCGGCCACGCCCAGTTCTCGCTCGGCGGTTCGGAAGAGGCGCTGGGCGCGCAGGAACACCCGAAGATCGTCGCCCAGTACGGCGGCGAGTACCGCGACGCCAGGGTGCAGGACTTCGTGCAGGGCATCGGCCGGCGGCTCATCCAGGCAGCCGGGGCGACCGACCGGAACTGGACCTTCACGGTGCTGGACAGCGACGTGGTGAACGCCTTCGCGCTGCCCGGCGGCTTCGTCTACATCACGCGCGGCCTGCTGGCTCTGCCGAAGGACGAGGCGGAGGTGGCCGGCGTCATGGCGCACGAGATCGGCCACGTGCTGGCCCGCCACTCCCGCCAGCGCATGAACCGCGGCGCCATCACCAGCCTGCTGGCCGCCGGCCTGGGCGCCGTGCTGGGCAGCCCGGAGATCGCCCAGGCGCTGAACCTCGGCGGCACCGCGCTGCTCGCCAAATACTCGCGCGATCAGGAACTGGAGTCCGACCGCATCGGGGCCGACCTGCTGTCCAAGGCCGGCTACGATCCCTTCGCCATGGCCACCTTCCTGCAGACCATGCTGCGCTACAGCCAGTACGAGGGGATGCGCAAGGGCAAGGAGATGGAGGGCGGCTACGACTTCTTCGCCACCCACCCGCCCACCGGCGACCGCGTGGACCGGGCGGCGGAGCTGGCGCGGAACCATCCCCCGGGCGGGGCGCGGCCAGCCGACACCTACGCCGCGGCGGTCGACGGCATGATCTACGGCGACAGCCCGGACAACGGGTTCGTGCGCGGGCAGGAGTTCATCCACCCGAAGATGGGATTCCGCTTCACCGTTCCGCGCGGCTACAGCCTGCTGAACGGCGCGCAGCAGGTGGTGGCGCAGGGGCCGGGCGGCGTCATGATGGCCTTCGACGCCGGTCCGTCCCAGGGCGTGCGCGACCCCGCCGCCTACCTGACGCAGGTGTGGGGGCGGCAGGCGCGGCTGCAGGGCGTGCGGGCGATCACGGTGAACGGCCTGCCCGCCGCCACGGCGGTAACGCAGGGCGAGACCGAGCAGGGCCGGGTGGACGTGCGGCTGGTCGCCATCCGCGACGGCGACACCATGTACCGCTTCACCTTCCTCAGCCCGCCGGGCGCGCTGGAGCGCCACGACCGGGCGTTCGAGCAGACGGCGCTGAGCTTCCGCCGCCTCAGCCCCGGCGAGGCCGGCCGCCTGCAGCCGCGCCGCATCCGCATGGAGACGGTGCGCCCCGGCCAGGAGGCCGCCGATTTCATCAACCGCATGCCGGACGAGCCCTACGCCGAGGAGTTGTTCCGCATCATCAACGACATCCCGCCCGGCACGCCGTTGCAGCCGGGGTGGATGGTGAAGGTGATCGGATAGCGACGGGCGTCACGGGTACGGCACCGGCCGCCCCGCCGCCTCGTCCCAGCGCCAGTGCGGCTGGCCGGGGGCGATGCGCACACCGCCCACCCAGCGCTCCGGCGGGTCCAGCGCCAGCCCGTCGACCGCGCCGGCCAGCACCGTCCGTCCGGCCGCCGTGAGGGCCGGCCGCCATTGCGGCCAGGGTGCGCCGGCGCTCTCCGGTGTCACGGTGAACACCGGCTCGCGCGCCTTCGCCATGGCTTCGGTCACGGCGAGGAACATGAGGTCGGTGAGCCACGGCAGGGGCTCGCGCCGGGTCATCAGGCGCGAGTAGACCCAACCGAGCGTCAGGTCCTCGGCCGCGATGATCCGCAGGATCAGGCGCTCGGTGAGCGACAAGCCATCAGTGGTCCAGGGCAGCTCCTGCAAATGCCGGTGCAAGGCGCGGGGCAGGTCCGGCAGCCCGTCGTGGCGCGACCGCGCAAGATCCGCCAAGTCGCCGGGATCGGCCTTGCGCAGCGCCGTCCAGACGCGCCATCCCACCGCGAGGTCGGCCGGCGCCACCGGGCGCCGCCGATCCCACAGCATACGGATCGCCTCCGCCGGCAGTTGCCCCAGCCCGATGAAGCGCGTCGCTCCCGGAAAATGGTTGATGGAGACAAGTTCCAGCACCGGCGGCGACCCGGTTTCCGCGAACTGGGCAAGGCAGCGCGCAAGGATGAGTTGGTCATAGGTGTCGTGCTCGAACCACAGCACCACCCGCCGATAACCGGCGGCCCGTGCCAGCCCGTCCTCCTCACGCCGCAACTTGTCGAGCACGGCGGTCTCCGACAAGTCGAGCGGGCCGCCGTAGGCTTCCGTGATGAACCGCGCCCGGATGGCGTTCAGGTTGCCGACATACGGCACCGGCCCTTGGCAGAAGGGGTTGGAGTATTCCAGGAAGTCGCCGGCGAAGCCGGCTTCACGCAACGTTGCCTGGATGTCGGACCCGCAACGGATGTGCAGCGTCTCCAGCGCGCCATCGGGTGCCGCGGCACCGCCGGCGATGGCGGAGCGCGCCCGCTCCAGCGCGGCGATGTGGGCCTTGAGCCGCGCCCAGTCGGGGGTGCCGAGTTCGCGCGCGATGACGAACTGCGCGTCGGAAAGCTTGGCGCCGTCCGCCGAACGCGGACGCTGGGATTGCAGGCGGGCTACGGCCGCCGGGTCACCGGCGCGCAGGTCGCGCAGCAACTCCTTGGCCCGCTTTTTCTGCTGGTCGAGGTCAAGGCGGAACGGCACTTCGGGCCGTACGGTCCGGTCGGTCATGACGATCCCTTTTCAGGTGCGTCCGTGTCCGCCGGCAGACAGAAAAGGGATGGTGTGGTCGCACAAGTGCTGAGTGGTTGCGGGCGCAGCCCTTTCCGCGGACGTGGAGGCCCCAACCAGGGCCGCCTCCATCGTCCTGCGGATCGGTTTGCCCGTCAAGGCCGCTTGATGCGCCCTTACTCCAGCCCCTCGAACAGGGCGGTCGACAGGTAGCGCTCGGCGAACGACGGCAGGATGACGACGATCATCTTGCCCGCGTTCTCCGGCCGCGCCCCCACTTCCAACGCCGCGGCGAGCGCCGCGCCAGAGGAGATGCCGACCGGCAGGCCTTCCAGGCGGGCCACCTTGCGGGCCGTCTCGAAGGCGCGCTGGTTGGAGATGCGCACCACCTCGTCGATCATCCTGGTGTTCAGGATGTCGGGCACGAAGCCGGCGCCGATGCCCTGGATCTTGTGCGGGCCGGGCATGCCGCCGGACAGGACGGGGCTGTCCTCCGGCTCCACCGCGATGGCCTTGAACTCAGGCTTGCGGGCCTTGATGACCTCGGCCACGCCGGTCAGCGTGCCGCCGGTGCCGACGCCGGAGATCAGGATGTCCACCTTGCCGTCGGTGTCGCGCCAGATCTCCTCGGCCGTGGTGCGGCGGTGGATCTCGGGATTGGCCGGGTTCTTGAACTGCTGCGTCATGAAGGCGTCGGGGGTGGAGGCCACCAGCTCCTCCGCCCGGCGGATGGCGCCCTTCATGCCTTCCGGCGCCGGGGTGAGCACCAGCTCCGCACCCAGCAGCTTCAGCATCTTGCGCCGCTCGATCGACATGCTCTCCGGCATGGTCAGGATCAGCTTGTAGCCCTTGGCGGCGGCGACGAAGGCCAGCGCGATGCCGGTGTTGCCCGACGTCGGCTCGACCAGCGTGGACGTGCCCGGCGTGATCTTGCCCTCGCGCTCGGCGGCCTCGATCATGGCGAGGCCGATGCGGTCCTTGACGCTGGCGAGCGGGTTGAAGAATTCCAGCTTGCCGACGATCTGCGCCGTCACCCCGACCTCCTCGGCCAGGCGCTTCACGCGCACGAGCGGGGTGGCGCCGATGGTGTCGACGATGCTGTCGTAGATCCTGCCGCGGAACTCGGGACCGGACATTGATTTTACCTCCCGATTGCGTTGAATTTGTGCGTTTCACACGTTCTTATCGAGACTAGCCGCAAGGACCTTCGAATCAAATGGTAAAGTCGATGCGGTCCTCGGTTTCGCTTTCCACGCCGGCGGCGCGGGCGCGCATGCAGAGATCCTCGATCGTCACCGATTCGAGGCGCTTCATGCAGTCCTCCTGCAGCTCGGTCCACAGCGGGCGCACCACCTTGTGGCCGAGGATGGAGCCGGCCGGTTCCTCGATGGGGTCGCTGGCCGTCTCCATGGCGCGCACGACGCGCACGATCTCGCCGATGGTGATGCGCCGCCGCTCGCGGGCGAGGCGATAGCCGCCGCGGGGGCCGCGCACGCCGGCCAGGATGCCTTCCCGCACCAACTGCTGGAGAACCTGTTCGAGGTAGCGTTTGGGGATGCCCTGCCGGCGGGTGATCTCGCCCGACTGCACGGGCTCGGTGCCTGCGTTGTAGGCGATGTCCAGAACCGCCTCGATGGCGAACATCAGCTTCTTGGAGATGCGCAGCATGGATCCGCTTCCTGGCTGAATTGGCCCGTCGAACCGAAACCGCCCGCCCCCCGCGCGCTGTCGGGCAGGGTGGCGGCCTCGCTCCAGGCGATGCGCTCGTAACGCGCGATGACGAGCTGGGCGATGCGCTGCCCGCGCTCGATGGTGAAGGTCTGGTCACCGTGGTTGATCAGGATGACGCCGATCTCGCCACGGTAATCCGCGTCGACGGTGCCGGGGCTGTTGAGCACCGTCACGCCATGCTTGAGCGCAAGGCCGGAGCGCGGGCGCACCTGCGCCTCGTACCCCTCGGGCAGTGCCACGGACACGCCGGTCGGCACCAGCGCGCGGGCACCCGGCGCCAGCACCAGCGGCCCGGCCACGGCCGCCTGGAGGTCCAGGCCGGCGGCGTGCTCGGTCGCGTAGGCCGGAAGCGGAAGCCCCTCGGCGTGCGGCAGGCGGACGATGGGGATGCTGACGGTCACGCGGTTTTCCCCTGGAAGTGGGCGGATATCGTTTCGGTGAGGCGCTGGGCGACGGCGTCCTTGCCCATGCGCGGCCAGTCCTCGACGCCGTCGGCGCGGATGAGGTGGACGGCGTTGTCGTCGCCGCCGAAGGTGGTGGTGCCCAGGGACACGTCGTTGGCGACGATCCAGTCGCAGCCCTTGCGGGCGCGTTTGGCGCGCGCGTACTCCACCACGTCGCCGGTCTCGGCCGCGAAGCCGACGACCAGCGCCGGGCGCAGCGCCCCGGACCCGGCGATGGTGGCGAGGATGTCGGGATTTTCGGTCAGTTCCAGGGCCGGCGGGGCGTTGCCGTCCTTCTTCAGCTTGCGCTCCGACTCGCCCTTCACGCGCCAGTCGGCGACGGCGGCGGCGAAGACGGCGATATCCGACGGCAAGGCCTCCATGCAGGCCTTCAGCATCTCGCGCGCACTCTCGATGTGCACCACGGTGCAGCCCGCGGGATCGGGGAGCCGTGTCGGCCCGCTGACCAGCGTCACCTCGGCGCCCAGTTTCGCCAGCGCCGCCGCGATGGCGTGCCCCTGCTTGCCGGACGAACGGTTGGCGATGTAGCGCACGGGGTCGATCGGTTCGTGCGTCGGCCCGCTGGTGACCAGCGCGCGCTTGCCGGCCAGCGGTTTCGGAGCGGCCTGCCCGGCGAAATGCACGGCAATGGCGTCGACGATCTCCATCGGCTCGGCCATGCGGCCGGGGCCGAACTCGCCGCAGGCCATGTCGCCGTCGTTGGGGCCGACGCGGGTGACGCCGCGCTGTTCCAAGAGCGCCATGTTGGCCTGCGTGGCCGGGTGCAGCCACATGCGCACGTTCATGGCCGGCGCCACCAGCACCGGCTTGTCGGTGGCGAGCAGGGCCGTCGCCGCCAGATCGTCGGCCATGCCGGCGGCCATGCGCGCCAGCAGGTTGGCGGTGGCCGGCGCCACCACGACGAGGTCCGCGCTGCGCGAAAGCTGGATGTGCCCCATTTCCGATTCGTCGGTCAGCGACCACAGGTCCTGGTAGACCGTGTCCTCGGTCAGGGCCTGCACCGACAAGGGCGTGACGAACTGCGCGCCGGCCCTGGTGAGGATGGCGCGCACGGCGCATCCCCGCTCGCGCAGGCGGCGGATCAGCTCCAGGCTCTTGTACGCCGCGATGCCGCCGGCGATGACGAGCAGCACGCGCTTTCCGGCCAGATGGGCGTGATCGGTCACGGGGATGCCTCGGGCGCTTGCGCAGTTGAACTTGTAGAATTCAGATATTCCAACGCGGCGCCCGCGACAAGCGCCACGACGCACTTCCGCGTTTCGGACAAGCGGCGCCGGCCGAATGTGACGGCGCTGTGAAAAGCTCCGCCCCGCTCGCGTGGTTCACCGCTGGCGCGGCGGCAAGGAACACCGTATTTTGCGTCTTAGCCATCGCCATCCGCGGACCATCATGGTTTCCGGCACCACCACCGTCCTGCTCGTCGAAGACACGCCGTCGCTGGCGCGGGTCTATGCCGAGTATTTGAAGAGGGAGGCGTACACCGTCGTCCCGGTCGAGACCGGTGCCGCGGCGCTGGACGCGCTGTCCGACGGCGCGCCGAAGATCGTGCTGCTCGACCTCCAGCTTCCGGACATGCACGGCATGGAGGTGCTGAAGCGCGTTTCGGAACAGGGGCTGCCGTGCGCCGTGGTGGTGATCACCGCGCACGGCTCGGTCAACCTGGCGGTCGAGGCGATGCGCTACGGCGCCTATGATTTCCTGGTGAAGCCCTTCTCGGCCGAGCGGCTGGTGGTCACCGTGCGCAACGCGGTGGAGCGGCTGCGGCTGGCGCAGATCGTCGAGACCTACCAGAAGGACCTGGGCCGGACGCGCTATCACGGCTTCATCGGCTCCTCGCTGGCGATGCAGGCGACCTACCGCATCATCGACAGCGCCGCGTCCTCCAAGGCCACGGTGTTCATCACCGGCGAATCGGGCACCGGCAAGGAGGTCTGCGCCGAGGCCATCCACCGCCAGAGCCCGCGCCGCGACAGGCCCTTCGTCGCCATCAACTGCGGGGCCATCCCCAAGGACCTGATGGAGAGCGAGATCTTCGGCCACGTGAAGGGCTCCTTCACCGGCGCGGTGTCCGACCGCGAGGGAGCGGCGGCGCGCGCCGACGGCGGCACGCTGTTCCTGGACGAGATCTGCGAGCTGGCGCCGGACCTGCAAACCAAGCTGCTGCGCTTCATCCAGACCGGCACCTTCATGCCGGTCGGCACCAGCAAGGTGGAGAAGGTCGACCTGCGCATCGTCTGCGCCACCAACCGCGATCCCCTGCGCGAGGTGGAGGAAGGCCGCTTCCGCGAGGACCTGTACTACCGCCTGCACGTCATCCCCATCCACCTGCCGGCCCTGCGCGAACGCGACGACGACGTCATCGAAATCGCCCGCCACGTGCTGCTGGAGTTCGCGCGGGAGGAGGGCAAGGGCTTCCAGCGTTTCAGCCCGGAGGCGGAGCAGGTGCTGCGCTTCTATCACTGGCCGGGCAACGTGCGGCAGCTTCAGAACGTGGTGCGCAACATCGTCGTGCTGCACGACGGCGAGATGGTGACGCCCGACATGCTGCCGCCGCCGCTGGCGCCGCAGCCCGCCCCAGCCGCCGCTCCTTCGGCCGCCGCCGCCGCGGCCCCGGCCGGCCGGCGGGAGATCAAGCCGCTGTGGCAGGTGGAGAAGGACGCCATCGAGGAAGCCATCGCCGCCTGCGACGGCAACATCCCGCGCGCCGCCGCCCTTCTGGGCATCAGCGCTTCGACGATCTACCGCAAGCGGCTGGCCTGGGAAGCCGAAGGAAAGCTGTAGAGCCTGTCCTCCCGCCCCAAGCGGACAAGACAATGGAAAGTCTTGACGGATGAATCCCTTGAGCGACGGTCGTATTTCTTTGTGACAGATCGCGCCCCAATGGACATATCCCCTCATTTCGGCTTGCCGGTCGGGGTTTTGCGAGGCTAGCCTCTGGGCACGTCGTCTTTGGTAACGCTTGGCCGGCGCGCCGTGATCGGGTGCCGCCGCCGCCGGGCCTCCCACCAACGATACGCTCACCACAACGGCCGCACCATCGGGCCGCGCGGGGCCGCTCGCGCGACAGCCGAAGTGCGCCCGCGACTGACCACCGACCAAGGAGCAAGGAGTCCGCTCATGGCCACCGGCACCGTGAAATGGTTCAACACCACCAAGGGCTATGGCTTCATCGCCCCCGAAGCGGGTGTGAAGGACGTCTTCGTCCACATCACCGCCGTCCAGCGGTCCGGCCTGCACGGGCTGACGCAGGGCCAGAGGGTCCAGTTCGAGGTCGCGCGCGGCAACAACGGCAAGGACGCCGCCGTCAACATCAGCGTCACGGGGTAGAACGCTGCGGGTTGGGCCGCGCTGACGCCTGGCCCAACCTACCCTTTCAAAAGCCCGCGGCCGCGATAGGCCTCGGCCATGTCATGCACCAGCGCCGGGACCCGCCGACGCAGCGCTTCGACCTCGCCGTCATTCCCCTCCCGGCACGCCCGCTCCAGGTCCTGCGCGGCGGCGGACAGCAGTTTCGCCCCGAACGTTCCGGCCGTGCTCTTCAGCGTGTGGGCCTCCTGCCCCAGGATCGCCAGGTCCGCCTCGGGCGCCGCGATGCGGACGGCACGCGCCTGCGTTTCCTCCACGAACTGGCGGATGACGTCGGGCAGCATCTCGGCGTCCAGATCCTCGGCAAGCTGGTCGAGCACCAGAAGATCCAGCGCGTCGCCGCCGGCAAGGGCCGGATTCGGCGGCACCGCCGGCTCGGGCGGCAACCAGCGCGCCACGATGTCGAGCAGGCGCACGCGGTCCACCGGCTTGGCGACGTGATCGTTCATGCCGGCGGCGAGGCAGCGCTCGCGGTCGCCCTCCATGGCGTTGGCGGTCATGGCGACGATCGGCAGCGTGCCGGCCGGCGGCGGCAGCGCGCGCAGCGCCCGCGTCGCCGTCAGCCCATCCATCTCCGGCATGGCGATGTCCATGAGGACGAGGTCGTAAGGCAGCGTGCGCGCCGCCTCGATCGCCTCCAGCCCGTTGGCCGCGACATCCACCTGGCAGCCGGCCCCCTTGAGGAAGGCCGTCGCCACCATCTGATTGGTCGGGCTGTCCTCCACCAGCAGGATGCGCCGACCAGTCATCTGCGGCCGGGGTGCCTCGGCCGGCGGCAGCCGCACCGGCTCGACGCCCGGGCCGCCAATGGCCGGCGGGCCGCCCAGCGCCGTCAGCAGCCGCGCCTGATGCGCCGGCTTGACCACCGCCGCGGCGATGCCCAGCCGCGCCCAGTCCATGGCGTGGCCGATGACGGTCAGCAGCACGACGCGGTCGACGCCGGCGGCGTGCAGCGCCTCGACCAGCGCCGACAGCCGCGACTCGTCCATGCCGGGCGCCACGCCGTCGACCATCGCCGCGTCGAAGCGCCTGTTCCCGGCCGCCGCCAGCGCAACCGCCGCGTCCACCGCCTCCACCACCTCGGCTCCCCAGGAGCGGATCTGCGCGGCGAGGGTCCGGCGGCTGACCGGGTTGCCCTCGAACAGCAGGATGCGCCGCCCCTTCAGCGCGCCGACGCGCGACGGCGCCGGCTGCGGCTCCAGCGGCACCGTGAACCAGAAATGGCTGCCCCGGCCCGGCGTGCTGTCGAAACCGATGGCGCCGTCCATCACCTCGACCAGACGGCGGGAAATGGCGAGGCCGAGCCCGGTGCCGCCATGCCGGCGCGACAGGTTGGGGTCGACCTGCGTGAACTCGTCGAACAGGGTGGCGTGCGCTTCGGGCGGGATGCCGACGCCGGTATCCGTCACCTCGAAGTACAGCCACACGCGGCCATCCCCGGCGGTTTCCTCCTCGTCCCGCTCCGCCAGCGACACGGTGACGGCGACGCCGCCCAAGTCGGTGAACTTGACGGCGTTGCCGACGAGGTTCAGCAGCACCTGCCGCAGCCGCCCGGCGTCGCCGCGCAGGCCGGCCGGCAAGCTGGCCGGCACGCAGGCGGCTAGCCCGATGCCCTTGGCGGTGGCGCGGGCGGCCAGCAGGTCCACCACGCTCTCCACCACGTCGACGAGGTTGAAGCTGTTCGCCTCCAGCGCCAGCTTGCCGGCCTCCATCTTCGACAGGTCGAGGATGTCGTTGAGGATGGCGAGCAGCGCCTCGCCCGACTCGCGCGCCGTCTGCGCGTAGGTGCGCTGCTGCTCGTTCATCTCGCCGTCCAGCAGCAGGCCGACCATGCCCAGCACGCCGTTGAGCGGCGTGCGGATTTCGTGGCTGATCATACGCAGGAACTCGGACTTGGCCTGGCTGGCCAGCTCCGCCTGTTCCTTGGCGAGGCGGAGCTGCGCCTCGGCGCGGCGGTGCCCGGTGATGTCGTGCACCGACACCAGCGCCAGCGGCCGGCCGCGGTCGTCGACGTAGCGGGTCTGTCCCTCGACGATGTAGCGGCTGCCGTCCGCGCGGATGCAGGTGATCTCGAACCGCTCCTCGGCGCGCACGGTCAGGCGCTGGCGGCCCTTGTCGCGGTCTTCGGGTGCGATGAGGTCGATGATCGAGCGGCCCGTCAACTCGTCCTGCGCGTAGCCGGTCAGCTCGACCGCGGCGCGGTTGACGTCGACGATGCGGCCGTCCTCGTGCACCACAATGGCGTCCGCGGCGGCGTCGGAGAGCTGGCGCAGGCGTTCCTCGCTGGCCCGCAGCTCGGCCTCGACACGGCGGAAATCGGTGATGTCGTTGTAGGCCATCAGCACCGTGCGCTCGTCCATGCGCAACGGCGTGATCTGCATGACGCGCCCGTCGGGCAGCGGCACTTCGACGGACCGGCCGCTGTCCACGTCCACCGCGCCGCGCACGCGCGCGGCCAGCGACTTCGGATCGCCCGGCCCGAAATCGCCGCGTCCGGCCAGGAAGCTCAGGAACTCCTCCAGTTCCAGGCCGGGCCGCATCAGCCCCTGCGGCAGTCCGAACAGGGTGACGAGGCGCGGGTTGCACGCCACCAGCCGCCGGTCCCGCCACACCGCCACGCCCTGCGGCAAGGTGGCGAAGCTCGCCTCCAGCAGCGCCGACTTGTAGGCCAGCTCCTCCTCGCGCCGCTTGATCTCGGTGATGTCTGTGCGGATGCCGACGTGGGCGCCGTCGCTCATGCGCCGCTCGTTGACCTTCAGCCAGCGCCCGTCGGACAGGCGCTGCTCGATCGGTCCGGCCGGCTCGCGGTGGTGGCGCAGCCGCTCGGCCACCCAGCGGTCGATGTCGGCGGGGTCGGCCGGGTCGCAGTCGGCGTACTGGCCGGACGCCGCCCCACGGCGCAGCACCTCCTCGAACGGGACGCCCGGGACGATCGGGCCGGACAGCGCGTACAGTTCGCGGTAGCGGGTGTTGCAGGCGACCAGCCGGTCGTCCGCGTCGTACAGCGCGAAGCCTTCGTTGATGGCGTCGATCGCCTCGGCCAGATGGTGGTAGGCGTCCGTGGCCCGATGCTCGGCCGCCAGCGCGGCACCGCGCAGGCGCGACGCCTCCGCCGCCTCGCGCGCCAGCAGCAGGATCAGCAGGCCGCCCGCCACCGGCGGAATGGCCACCTCCAGGAACGGCGACAGGGTGGCTGTGCCGGCACCGTCGGGCATGGCCGCCAGATGCCAGGCGCCATGCAGGATGCTGGTCAGGAGAAGCACCACGGCCGCCGCGATGAGACCCTGACGGCGCCGGCGGGAAAGCTGGTGGTTCACGGATCGGCTCCGGCCGCTGCGGCGCGGCCCCTACCCGTGCGGCCGCGTCCGTCCGCCGCCATTATGGCCGGCCGGGACCGGCCGCGACAACGTCCGTGTTCCGGGCCGCCGCCCGGTGCAGCCGGCGCGCGGTCAGCCGCCGCCCCAGCGCTCCGTGCCGCGGCCCCAGAAGGGCCGCCAGGGCCAGCAGCAGCCCGGCCGCCACGGCGATCATTCCGGCGGCGTTCAGCGAATGGCCGCCGCCCAGCCAGAACGGCCCGAACGCCGCCGCGACATAGCCGCCCACCGCCGCCGCCACGCCGAACAGCACGCTCAGGCCCAACTGCACCGGCAGCCGGTCGGTGAGCATGCGCGCCGCCGCCGCCGGCGCGATCAGCATCGCGACCACGAGGATGGAGCCCACCGCCTCGAAGGCCGCGATGGCCGTCGCGGCGGTCAGCAGCACCACGCCGGTGTTGACGAGGCCGGGCGCCAGACCGAGCGTTCCGGCAAGATCCGGGTCGAAGGCGGCGATGGTCAGCTCCTTGTACAACAGCGCCACGGCGGCGACGCACACCGCCAGCACGGCGGCCAGCGTCACCACCTCGCGCGGCAGCGTGACCCACGCCGCCGGGTCGAGGAGGGAAGCCCAGCCGGTTGGCGCCAGCCACAGGATGTCCTCCAACTGGCCGTACAGGACGCAGTCGGCGTCGAGGTCGACGGCGCGCGCCGCCCCCTGTTCGATCAGCACCACGCCGGCCGCGAAGAACACGGTGAACACCACGCCCATGGCCGCCCCGGACTCCAGCCGGCCGAAACGGCGCACCGCCTCGATCAGCACGCCGGCCAGCGCCGCCGCCGCCAGCGCCCCGGCCATCATCGCCCAGGTGTCGCGCGTGCCGGCCAGCAGGAACCCGCCGACGATGCCCGGCAGCACCGCGTGACTGACCGCGTCGCCCATCAGCCCCTGCCGGCGCAGCACCAGGAAATTGCCGACCAGCGCGCACGCCGCGCACGCCAGCACCGCCGCCAGCAGCGCCGGCAGGTCGAGTTGCAGGAAGTCCCGGACGGTCAGCGGCATGGCGCGCGCTCCTCCAGCATGCGGACGAGGTCGGGCGGGAGGACGGCGTCGATGGGGTCGATGCCCCAGTTGGCGTCGGCCGGAACCTGGGCCGGCGCCTCGGCCAGCAGCCGTTCCCACAGCCGCAGATTCCGTTCCGCCGCGCGCGCCGCCACGCGCCCGCGCCCGGTCAACCGGCCGCCGCGCAGCAGCCCGCGCGCGCCCAGCCACACGGCAAGCGCCGGCGACGGCGCCGCCGCGACGCCGGGGAGCAGCAGCCGGCGCAGCGCGTTGCCCTCGGCCACCACGAGGCGCAGGTGCGCCGCCCGCGCCGCCGTGGCCAGCAGGCCGCGCGCCGGTGCGCACAGGAAGCTGGCCAGGAACAGCGCCCCCGCCGTCAGCACGATGACCGCGCCGGCCGGCAGGTTGGGGAACAGCGCCGACAAGGCCGCGCCCAGCCAGCCGCTGAGCGCGCCGATGATCGCCGCGACGACGGTCATGGTGCCCAGCCGCTCGGTCCAGAAGCGGGCGGCGGCCGGCGGGATGATCAGCAAAGCCACCACAAGCACCATCCCCACCGTTTGCAGTCCGACCACCGTCACCAGCGTCGCCAGCGCCATCAGCGCGATGTCCAGCATCGCCACCGGCCAGCCCTGCCCGCCGGCGAACCCGGCGTCGAAGGCGACGAGGCGCAGTTCCTTGAACAGCAGTGCCACCGCCGCCGCCGCCCCCAGCGCCAGCAGGCCCATGCCGATCGCCTCGTTGCGGCTCATGGCCGCCGTCTGGCCGAGGATGAAACCCTTCAGCCCCGCCTGCCCACCCACCTCCAGCGCCTGGATGTGGCTGAGCAGCACCACGCCCAGGCCGAAGAACACCGACAGCACGATGCCGATGGCCGCGTCTTCGGTCAGGCGGGTGAAGCGGACGATGGCCTGCACCGTCAGCACGCCGATCAGGCCGCTGACCACCGCCCCGGCGAGCAGAAGCGGCAGGGATCGCCCCGGCACCTCCAGCGCCACGCCCAGAAGGAACGCCGCGGCGATGCCCGGCAGCGTGGCGTGGCTGAGCGCGTCGCTGATCAGCGCGCGGCGGCGCAGCAACAGGAAGGTGCCGACCATTCCCGCCGCCAACCCCAGCGCCGCCGTCCCGGCGACCACCACGGCGGTGTTGAAGCCGGCCTGCAGGGTGAGGATGCGCAACGCCTCGGCGATCACGTCGGCACCTCGGGTTCGGACGGAAGCCGCCGGGCACCGTAGGTGCGGGCAAGGTTGTCCCTGGTCAGCACCTGCCCGACCGGCCCGGCCGCGACGACGCGGGTGTTGAGCAGCAGCACGTGGTCGAAGGTGTCGGCCACCGTCTGCAGATCGTGGTGCACGCAGATCACCGTGCGCCCGGCGGCGTCCAGGTCGCGCAGCACCTCCAGCACGGCGTGCTCGGTCGCGGCGTCCACACCGGCGAACGGCTCGTCCATCAGGTAGAGCCGCGCCTCCTGCGCCAGCGCGCGGGCGAGGAACACGCGCTGCTGCTGACCGCCGGAAAGCTGGCCGATCGGCCGGTTGGCGAAGCCGGCCATGCCCACACGCTCCAGCGCCGCCAGCGCGGCGTGCTTGTGGGCGCGCGAGACGCGGCGGAACCAGCCGATCATGCCGTAACGCCCCATCGCCACGACGTCGAGTGCCGAGACGGGAAAGTCCCAGTCCACGCTTTCCCGCTGCGGCACGTAGCCGACCAGCCGGCGCTGCATCGCCAGCGCTCCGCCGAACACCTCCACCCGGCCGGACACCGTCGGCACCAGCCCCAGCGCCGCCTTGATCAGCGTCGACTTGCCGGCCCCGTTCGGCCCGACCACGGCGATCAGCCCGCGCGGCGGGGCGGTGTAGGTCACGTCCCACAGCACCGGCTTGCGGTGATAGGCGACGGTCAGGCCGCGGATCGCCAGCGGGGCCGGCCCCACCAGCGATTCGTTCGGGTCGTCGGCGTCGCTGCCCGTACCCGGCTTGCGCCACATGTACTGCATCACCGTATCCCTCGGCGCGCCGCCCCGGAATGTGCGGCCAGGCGCAGCTTGTTCTGGAACCCGCCGGCCGGCGCGTCGCCGCCCAGCGCGCGCGCGATTGTCGTCACATTGTGGTCGATCATGCCGACGTATGTGCCCTCGTACGTGCCCGGCGCACCCATGGCGTCGGAGTACAGGGCACCGCCCAGCGCCACCGCGTGGCCGCGCGCCGCCGCCCCCTCGACCAGCGCCAGGACGTTGCGCTCCGACACGCTGGTTTCCGGAAAGACGGCGGGGACCTTCCGCTCGGCCAGCAGCGCCACCAGCTCCTCGATGGTCTGCAGGCCGGCTTCGGATTCCGTGCTGATGCCCTGGATGCCGCGCACCTCGATGCCGTAGGCGCGGCCCAGGTAGGTGAAGGCGTCGTGCGCGGTGACCAGCACCCGCGCGTTGGCGGGGATCGACTCCAGCACCCGCCGCGCGTACGCGTCCAGGTCCCGAAGCTGCGCCGCGTACGCGTCGGCGTTGCGGGCGTACGCTTCGGCGCCGGCCGGGTCGGCGGAGGACAGCGCGTCGCGCGTCGATTCCAGCGCCTGCGTCCACAGCGACACGTCCATCCACACGTGCGGGTCGTGGTGCCCGGCGAACTCCGGCGGGGCGATCAGGCGCGCCTCATCCACGCCCTCCGCCACGGCGACCACCGGCTTGCCGGACGCCGACAGGCGCTCGAAGGCGTCGCTCATCTTGCCTTCCAGGCGCAGGCCGTTGATGAGAACCACGTCGGCGCGCAGCAGGCGCGCCATGTCCGAGCGCGTCGGCTTGTAGAGGTGCGGGTCCACGCCCTCGCCCATGAGCGCCGCCACCTCCGCCCGGTCGCCGGCCACGGCGCGGGCGAGATCGGCGACCATGCCGGTGGTGGCGACCACGGACAGCCGCTTCGCCGCCGCCGCTCCGGAGGTCAGCAGCACCGGTGCGACGATCAGCGCCAGCAGAGCCAGCCGCCGCCAAGCGCCAAACAATGTTCTGTCCGCGCGATTTCTCGCGGAAGCTGAACACATATTCATATTCATGGTCTTTCAGACTATCCCGTCCGGTTAAAAATAAACCGCTGCGGATGGTCTTGCGTTCCACAGAATATATGAAGCCGTCCCGAGCCACGACAAGGCGAGCACCGGCCATCGCGACGGGTTACCGGAAACCGGTCGCCGCGCTATACTGGCGGGCATGATCGTGCTGTTCACCGATTTCGGCCTCAACGGCCCCTACACCGGACAGGTCAAGGCGGTCCTGGCGCGCGAGGCGCCGGGCGTGCCGGTCATCGACCTGTTCGCCGACGCCCCCGTGTGGGACCCGCAGCTCGCCGCCTATCTTCTGGCGGCCTACGCGCACGAGTTCCCGGCCGGCACCGTCTTCCTGTGCGTCGTCGACCCCGGCGTGGGCACGGAGCGCCGGCCGCTGGTGGTTGAGGCCGACGGGCGGCGCTTCATCGGCCCCGACAACGGCCTGTTCGAACTGGTCCGCCGCCGTGCCATCGACGTTGCCGCCGTGGCCATCGACTGGCGTCCCGCACGGCTGTCCGCCACCTTCCACGGCCGCGACCTGTTCGCGCCGGTGGCGGCGCGGCTGGCGCTGAACCGGCCGCCGCTCGCCACCCCGCTCGACCCGCAGGAGATCGCCCGCCCCGACTGGCCGGACGACCTGCCGGCCGTCGTCTACATCGACGTCTACGGCAACGCCATGACCGGCCTGCGCGCCTCGGTCCTGCCGGACGACGCGGTGCTGGTGGTGGGCGACATCGTGGTGCCGCGCGGCCGAACCTTCGCCGACGTGCCGCCGGGCGAGGCGCTGTGGTACGAGAATTCGAACGGTCTGGCCGAGATCGCCGTCAACCGCGGCCGCGCCGACGACGACCTTGGACTCGCGGTCGGCGTGCCCGTGGCGGTCGAGGTCTGATTCTCAGCGGATCCGCACGACGATCTTCCGGTGCAGAAGATCCAGCATGGGAAGGTCGCTGGGCCGGTTGCCGTAGCCCCAGGTCTCGGTGAAGGGGCCGTTCCGCGCCAGCCAGGCGCCGACACGCTCGGCCTTGTCGGCGCGCACGCAGTTGCCGGTGGCGAGCCGCCCGGTGAGCCGGCCGTCCACCACCTCCATGCCCGTCGCCAGCACGTCGTCCACCGGCACTTGGGCCAGCAGCGCCGGCATGTAGACGTCCAGGGCGCCGGTGGCGACCACCACCCGCCGCCCGGCAGCGCGATGGGCGTGCAGCGCGTCCAGCGTGGGCTGGTACCAGCGCAGCTTGCGCGCCATCCGCTCCGCCGCCAGGGCGGCTTCGGCCAGCGGCAGGCCGTTGAGGGTGCGTTTCAGCAGGATCGACTTGACCGAACCGCGGAAGTCGGCGCCCGGGCCACGGCCCCGCACGTGGCGGTGGCTGGCGGAGCGGATGGCGTCGGCGAACGCGAGGTGCGTGCGGCGGCGCCCGATCACCTCGGCGATGAACAGCGGAAGGCTGTCGCCGTGAATGAGCGTGCCGTCGAAGTCGAAAAAGGCCACACCGGGAGTCTGCATGCGCCGGAGGGTAGCAGATTCGCTCCCCCGTGCCACGTGACAACGCTCATGATGTCAGTGCAGCGACTGTTCGGGGAACTGCGGATCGGCGTCCTCGTCGCCCGGGTCTCCGGCCATGCCCTCGATGCCCGCCTTCAGGGCGATGAGGAAGCCGAGGATTTCGGCCGTGTCCTGCTCCATCCCGTCGAGGCGGGCGTCGACGGCGTCGAACCGCTTGTTCAGCAGCTCGGTCAGACGGTCGAGGCGCGCGAGGAGGGCGTCATCACGTGTGCCATCATCATGTGTGCCATCATCATGTGTGCTCATGGGCTCCGACCGGCGCGATCACTGTTGATGTCGACCTAAACTGGCGTCGTGCCGCCGCAACGCCCAGTCCTGCAGCGGTTGCACTCCGCAAGCGACGCGGGTGTCCCGCAACGCTGCCGCGCGGCGCGTCCGGGGGATACCTCCGGGTCAGCCCGGCTCCGCGCCCGAACGGCCGATCGGCACGCCGTACAGCTCCAGCCGGTGACCGATGAGCCGGTAGCCCAACTCGCGCGCGATCATCTCCTTCAGGCGCTCCAGCTCCTCGTTGGTGAACTCCAGCACCTCGCCCGTCTGCAGGTTGATCAGGTGGTCGTGGTGCTCGTCCCGCTTCTCTTCATAGCGGGCGCGGCCGTCGCCGAAGTCCAGCCGTTCGATCACCTGCGCCTCTTCGAACAGGCGCATGGTGCGGTACACGGTGGCGATGGAGATGCGCGGGTCGATGGCCGTGGCGCGGCGGTGCACCTCCTCGACGTCGGGATGGTCGGTCGATTCCGACAGCACGCGGGAGATCACCCGCCGCTGGTCGGTCATCTTGAGCCCCTTCTGGTGGCACAGGTCTTCGATGCGCGTCGGCATGCTCACCTCCCCTTTGCCCAGAAAGATAATGTGCCGAGGGGGCTTTCTCAAACCGCACTGTGGCGGTGGGTCTTTTCATGCCCAACGCGGCAATGTCCCTATGAACGTGCTGGTGGACGAGGTGTACAAATGTATATACAATGGATGGGCTTAGGCTTCGGCGGTTCCGATCGACGAGGTACGGCTCCACCATCGGCGACTCGCCGTCTTCCGACCAACGAGCCTGCGCAAGACAATGACAAGACATGCCCCCTACCGACATCGAATGGCACGCCGAGAAAGAGCGCATCAACATCGTTAAGCACGGCATCGACTTCGAAACCGCCGCAGGCATCTGGGAAGGCCCGGTGGTGCAGCGGGTCGATGACCGCTCCGATTACGGCGAAACACGCTTCCTGGCGTTTGGCGAGGTGGATGGACGCGTGCTCGCCGTTGTTTACACGTGACGAGGAGACGCTTGCCGGATCATCTCCGCACGAATGGCGAACAGACATGAGCGAAAAGCGTATCGTGAGACGGTCATCGGGCTCGCCCCGGACGAAGAAGACTGATTGGTCCAGGGCCGACGCCCTGAGCGACGATCAGATCCGGGCCGCCGTCGAGAGCGATCCCGACGCAGCCCCCATTGTCGACGAGGCGTGGTTCGAGCAGGCCGAGGTCGTCGAACCGGCGACGAAGACGGCCATCAGCATCCGCATCGACCGCGAGGTGCTCGACTACTTCAAGGCCAGCAGCCGGCGCTATCAGACGAAGATCAACGCCGTGCTGCGCGCCTACATGGAGCACGAACGCTCCAAACGATGAAGGGTCCAGGGGCCACCGCCCCTGGCCGGGGAGTGCGAGGGGCGGCGGCCCCTCGCAACCCAACTCACGGCGTCACGCCGCCAGTCCCTTGGCCAGCATCGACGACAGCCGGCGCGCGAAGGCGGCCGGATCGGGGAGGGGATCGCCTTCCACGATGCGCGCCTGGTCGAGCAGCAGCCACGCCATCTCGTCCATGTCGCCGCCGGCACCACCGGTCTTGGCCCGCTCGGTCAGGCGCTTGATCAGCGGGTGGCCGGGGTTCAGCTCCAGGATTCGCTTGGACTCGCCCATGCCCAATTGCTTGTGCTGCTTGAGCAGACGCTCCAGGTGCATGTCCATGTCGTTGTCGTCGGCAACGAGGCAGACGGGGCTGTCGGTCAGGCGTTCGGAGGAGCGGACGTCCTTCACCGTGTCGCCCAGCGTCAGCTTGAACAGCGCGATCAGGCTGGCGAGGTCGCCTTCCGGCACCTTGTCCGCCTCCGGCTTGTCCTCGCCGCCCTGGATCTTGCCCAGGTCGGCGCCGCCGCGGGTGACCGACTTGAAGGGCTTGTCCTTGTACTGGCCGACGGCCTGCACCCAGAACTCGTCCACCGGGTCGGTGAGCAGCAGCACCTCCACGCCCTTGGCGCGGAAGCCTTCGAGTTGCGGGCTCTTGAGCAGGCTGTCCACGTCGTCGCCGGCGATTGTGAAGATGGTGTCCTGCCCCTCCTTCATGCGGGCGACGTAGTCCTCCAGCGACACCCAGCCCTCGCCGGCCCCAGTCCCGCCGGCCCCGGTGGTGCGGAAGCGCAGCAGCTTCAGGAGGTCGTCGCGGTGCTCGAAGTCCTCGTAGAGGCCTTCCTTCAGCACGGCGCCGAAGTTCTCCCAGAAGGTGATGTAGGCGCCCGGATTCTCGGTATCGGCCGCCTTCTTGTTGAGTTCGCCCAGCACGCGGCGCGTGATGCCGGCGCGGATCTTCGCCAGCATCGGGTTGTGCTGGAGCATCTCGCGGCTGATGTTGAGCGGCAGGTCCTCGGTGTCCACCACGCCCTTGAGGAAGCGCAGGTAGGGCGGGACCAGCCCCTCCGTCCCCTCGGTGATGAACACGCGCTTGACGTACAGCTTCACGCGGTGCGCGCGCTTCGGGTCGAACAGGTCGAAGGGCTTGGAGGTCGGCACGAACAGCAGGTTCGTGTACTCGATCGCCCCTTCGGCCCGCCAGTGCAGGGTCAGCCACGGGTCGTCGAAGCTGTGGCCGACGTGGTGGTAGAACTCCTTGTATTGCTCGGCCGTGATCTCGTTCTTGGAGCGCATCCACAGGGCCGACGCGCTGTTCAGCGACGTGGCGTCGTCACCCGCGCCGAACAGGATGGGGATGGCGATGTGATCGGAGTACTTGCGCACGATGGCGCCCAGGCGGTGCTCCTCCAGGTACTCGTCGTCGCCCTCGCGCAGATGCAGAACCACGCGCGTGCCGCGCGCCACGTCGCTTGCCTCGGCGATGGTGAACTCGCCCTTGCCGTCGGACTCCCAGCGCCAGCCCTGCTCCTCGCCGGCCTTGCGGGTCAGCACCTCGACGCGTTCGGCCACCATGAAGGCGGAATAGAAGCCGACGCCGAACTGGCCGATCAGGCTGACGTCCTTCTTGGAGTCGCCGGTGAGCTGGCGCATGAAGGCGGCGGTGCCGGATCGCGCGATGGTGCCCAGGTTCTCGACGAGGTCCTCACGGTTCATGCCGATGCCGTTGTCGGCGACGGTGAGCGTGCGCGCGTCCTTATCGGCGATCAGCCGAACCTTGAGGTTCGGGTCGTCGGCCGACAGCTCCGGCTGCGTGAGTGCGGCGTAGCGCAGCCGGTCGCAAGCGTCGGAGGCGTTGGACACGAGTTCGCGCAGGAAGACCTCCTTCTCGCTGTAGAGCGAGTGCGCGACGATGTCGAGCAGGCGGCTGACCTCGGCCTGAAAACTGAGCCGTTCCTCGGTCATGGGTATCACCATCGTTCCTGGTTGTTATGCGGGGTGGCGTAAATCCGGCGCATATGTGAGCAAGCGGGCCTCGCCATGCAAGGCCCGCGTGCATTGTCACCGCGGTAATCGGGTCGCGCCGGATCAGGTCCGCTTCTGGCCCCGCTTCGCCGGTTCCGGTTCGGGCGCCGGTTCCGGCGCGGCCTCGCCGCCGCCCAGCAACGGCGCCAGGTCGGTGCCGTTCAGCAGCAGCTTGCCTTCGGGCGTCAGGTCGATGCGGTAGGTGCGCAGCTCCTGGCCCCGCTCGTCCTTGCTCTGCTGGCCCAACGCCTGGATCATGGTCAGCGCCTGGATGCTGCCCTGCGTGTCCGGGTCGGGCTTGGCGCCGCGCTTGGGCTGCAGCGCCTTGATGGCGGTATCGAGGCCGCGCATCACCAGCGAGAAGGCGCCCACCGCGCCGAAGGCGGCGCTCTGCGTGAAGGTCGCCTGCCCGTTCAGCGTGCCGGCGGTGGCCGGGGTGACGACCGACAGCCGGTCCAGCGTGATCTCGCTGCCCGCCTGCCCCAGCGCGCCGAGAAACTGGAAGCCGGCCGCCGCCCCCGCCGTGGCGATGTCGAGTCCGGGAACGGAGGACGAGGCGAACGCCTGCGACAGCGCGGCGGTCGGCACCTTGCCCATGCTGAGCGCGAACTCGATGCTCTGCGGCATGAACTCGCCCGGACCCGGCAGCGGCTCGATCGCCAGACCGTTCTGCGAGAAGCCCAGCGTGGCACGGGACATCGGCTTGTCCAGGTCGTCCACGCCGCCCTGCATCCGCATCTGCTTCCAGCCGAAGCGCGAGCCATCGTCCGTGTCGGTGAAGGCGATGTCCTCAAGGCGCAGGGTGAAGCCGGCGCCGCCGAACAGCCCCTGCAGCTCGGGCACCGCCGGCATCGGCGGCAGCGGTGCCGGAGCCGGCGCGCCGTTGGCCGGCGGATTGGTCCTGGGTGCCGGCGCGGGCGCCGCGACGGGCGCCGGCGGGGGCGCCGGATCGGTCAGCCTCGCGAGCCGCTCCAGGTCGAGGCGGCCGTAGGTGGCCTCGATGGCCATCGTGCCGATGTTGGCGACCGACACACCCTTCTCGTCGTGCGCCTGGAGCCCGCCCAGCGTGAACGAACTGGAGCCGCTGTAGGTGTTGGGGCCGGCGCCATCAGCCTTGAGGTCGACCTTGCCCGCCACGTCGGCCAGCCGCAGCTTCGCCTGCCCCTTGTTGTTGACGATGCCGACCGTGCCCACCGCGGCGTCGAGCGACAGGAAGGTCTGGAAGCGCGGTGCCCAGACGCCGAAGATCTGCTGGCGTCCGATGGTCATCGCCCCCTCCGGTGCGCCCTTTGCGTCGAAGTGCGGCATGCTGGGCGGCAGCGCGATGCCGACCTGATGGTTGCCGTCGGCCAGCGGCTTGACCGCCAGCCGGATGACGCCGACGTCCAGCCGCGCCTTGTCGTCGTTGACCAGCGACAGGAACGGCAGGCTCACCTGGTAATGGTCGCCGGACGGGGTGGCCGTCGTGGTGCCCTTCCACAGCATGCTGCCGTCCAGGGCGTCGGCCGGAAACCACTTCCGGAGGCCGGCGTCGACGGCCGCGGCGATGGCCTGCGCGCCCTCGGCCGACACGGCGGTGGCGACGGCGGGCGCCGCCGAACCGGGTGCCGCGCTCTGGGCCAGCGCGGGAACGGCTGCGGCGGTGCCCGCGGCGAGGGCAAGGGCGGCGAGCGTGCGGGAGGTCGAGCGCGGCATCGGGGGCACTCCGCTGGGATCGGACGTGCCACCACGATAAGCCACGCAACTCGGCGCGGTCCATTGGTCTGGTGGGGGCATTCGGCAGGAACGATGGATGGGGGGGCGGACAGCGGCAGCCCTCACGCTTGCATTGGCGGGCATTCGCCCCAATGCTTAGAACCATGGTAGGAGCCTTTTACGAGCCGTCCGGCGTCGGCGGGCGGGTGGTCGCGGTCCTCGGGCCGACCAACACCGGCAAGACCCATCTCGCCATCGAGCGGATGCTCGGCCACCGCACCGGCATGATCGGTTTTCCGCTGCGCCTGCTGGCGCGCGAGAACTACGACCGCATCGTGGCCGCCAAGGGCCGCAAAGCCGTGGCCCTGGTGACGGGGGAGGAGAAGATCCTGCCGCCCCATCCCAGCTATTGGGTCTGCACGGTCGAATCGATGCCGCTGGACCGCGCCGTCGATTTCCTGGCAGTGGACGAGATCCAGTTGTGCGCCGACCCCGAGCGCGGGCACATCTTCACCGACCGGCTGCTGAACGCCCGCGGCCTCGTCGAGACCATGTTCCTGGGCGCCGAGACCATCCAGCCGCTGATCCGCAAGCTGGTGCCGCGCGCCGAGTTCGTCACCCGGCCGCGCTTCTCCCAGCTCAGCTACGCCGGGCACAAGAAGCTGACGCGGCTTCCCCCCCGCTCGGCCGTCGTCGCCTTCTCGGCCACCGACGTCTATGCGATGGCCGAGCTGATCCGCCGCCAGCGCGGCGGCACGGCGGTGGTGCTGGGGGCGCTCAGCCCGCGCACGCGCAACGCCCAGGTCGGGCTCTATCAGGCCGGCGAGGTGGACTATCTGGTCGCCACCGACGCCATCGGCATGGGCCTGAACATGGACGTCGACCACGTGGCGTTCGCCCGCATCGTGAAGTTCGACGGCTTCGCGCCGCGCCGCCTGCGCGCGCCCGAGATCGGCCAGATCGCCGGCCGCGCCGGCCGCCACATGCGCGACGGCACCTTCGGCACCACCGACGAAGTGGGCGAGCTGGAGCCCGAGCTGATCGATCGCGTGGAGAACCACGAGTTCGACACGCTGAAGGCGCTGATGTGGCGGAACTCCAAGCTGCGCTTCGAAACGCCGGGCTATCTGCTGAAGTCGCTGGAGGAGCGCCCGCCGATCCCCGAACTGGTCCGCGCGCGCGACGCCGACGACCATCTGGCGCTGCAGGCGCTGGTCCGCGACCCGGAGGTGATGGACCTCGCCAAGGGCAAGCCAGCCGTGCAGCTCTTGTGGGAGGTCTGCCAGGTCCCCGACTTCCGCAAGGTGCTGTCGGACGCGCACACCCGCCTGCTGGGCCAGATCTTCCGCTACCTGCGGGCACCCGCCGGCCGGCTGGACGAGGACTGGGTGGCGAAGCAGGTGGCCCGCCTGGAACGGACGGAGGGCGACATCGACGCGCTGGTGGCGCGCATCGCCCACATCCGCACCTGGACCTACATCTCCAACCGACCGGCCTGGCTGAAGGACCCGACGCACTGGCAGGAGCGCACCCGCGCCATCGAGGACAAGCTGTCGGACGCCCTGCACGAGCGGCTGACCCAGCGCTTCATCGACCGCCGTTCGGCCATGCTGGTGCGCACGCTGAAGGACGGGCGCGACCTGATGGCCGGCGTGCGCGACGACGGCGAGGTGGTGGTCGAGGGGCACCCCGTCGGCCGCCTCGAAGGCTTCCGCTTCGTCCCCGACGCGCCCGAGCGCTCCGAGGAGGCCAGGGCCCTGCTCACCGCCGCCCGGCGGGCGTTGCGCGACGAGATATCCAAGCGCATCCGCACCCTGGAGCAGGAGCCGGACACCGCCTTCGCCCTGACGCCCGCGGGCGAGATGACCTGGAACGGGCTGCCGGTGGCGCGGCTGGCGGCGGGGCCGTCGGTGCTGTCCCCGGCGGTGCTGACGAACCCGGAGGCGCTGCTCGACCAGGGGCAGGGCGACCGCGTGCGCGCCCGGCTGGAACGCTGGCTGCGTGCTCACGTCGCGGCACGGCTGAAGCCTTTGCTGGCCCTGCGCGACGCGGAGGAGCTGAGCGGCCCGGCGCGCGGCCTCGCCTTCCAACTGGTCGAGGGGCTGGGCGTGCTGCCGCGCGCGCCCGTCGCCAAGCTGATCGAGGGGCTGGAGAAGACCGACCGGCGCGACATCGCCAAGCGCGGTGTGCGGCTGGGCGTCACCCACCTGTACCTGCCGGCCCTCGCCAAGCCCGGTGCGGTCGAGCTGCGGGCGCTGTTGTGGGCCGTGCACAAGGGGCTGGCGCTGCCGGCCCCGGCGCCGCCGGCCGGGCGCGTGTCGGTCGCCGCCGAACCCGGCGTGCCGGCGACCTTCTGGGAGGCCATCGGTTATCCGCTGGTCGGCCCGTGCGCCGTGCGCGTCGACATGCTGGACCGGCTGGAGACCGAGATGCTGAAGCAGGCCAGGGAGGGCACCGCCACACCCGAGCCGGCGCTGGCGCAGATCATCGGCATCGGGGCGGAGCATCTGGCGGCGGTTCTCGGCGGGCTGGGCTACACCCGCACGGTGGCCGAGGACGGCGCCGTGACGTGGCGGCGCCGGCGCAACCGCGGCCCGCAGCCGCCGAAACCGCGCCGGCACAAGCCGCCCGCGTCCGACCACCCGTTCGCCAAGCTTCGCCAACTGCAGGGTGCCAGGGGATGACCGATCTGGACGATGACGTGGAGATCGAAGACGGCCTGCCGGATCCCGGACCGGGCCGGCTGCGCATCGACAAGTGGCTGTGGTACGCCCGCTTCTTCAAGACGCGCAGCCTCGCCGCCAAGCTGGTGAACGGCGGCGCCGTTCGCTGCGCCGGCAACGCGGTGGGCAAGGCGCACTTCGCGGTGAAGCCGGGCGACGTGCTGACCTTCCCGCAGGGCCGCCACATCCGCGTCATCAAGGTCCGCGCGCTCGGCAGCCGGCGCGGCCCGGCGGAGGAGGCGCGCACCCTCTACGAGGATCTCGCCCCGCCCGCGCCGGAGACGGCGATGGAGCGCGCCGTCCGCCCGGCCGGCCTGCGCGAGGCCGGCGCCGGCCGCCCGACCAAGCGCGAACGCCGCGCCGTGGAGCGCCTGCACGGCGAGGAATAGGGGCACAGCGCGGCCTAAGCCATTGCATGGACGGGCGGGCGCCCACATCTTGCGCTGCAACACCCCCACCCCTGCCCCCGACGGAGCCGTCTCCCCGCCATGCTCGATCTTCTCGCCGACCCGAACGTCTGGGCCAGCCTGCTGACCCTGACGGCGCTCGAAATCGTCCTCGGCATCGACAACATCATCTTCATCTCGATCATGGCGTCCAAGCTGCCGGCGCACCAGCAGCACAAGGCGCGGCAGGTCGGCCTGGCCTTGGCGCTGATCACGCGGCTGCTGCTGCTGGCCTCCATCGCCTGGGTGGCGACGCTGACGCAGCCGCTGTTCAGCGTGCTGGGCATGGACGTCTCGGGGCGCGACCTGATCCTGATCGGCGGTGGCCTGTTCCTGCTGGCCAAGGGCACCATGGAGATCCACCACACCGTCGAGGGCGAGGAGGAGGACGGGCCGGTCAAAGTGGCCGCCACCTTCACAAGCGTGGTCGTCCAGATCATGTTCCTGGACATCGTCTTCTCGCTGGACAGCGTGATCACGGCGGTCGGCATGTCCGACCACCTGCCGGTGATGGTCGCCGCGGTGGTCATCGCCATGGCGGTGATGCTGTTCGCCTCCGGCCCGGTCGGCGACTTCGTCAACCGGCACACCACCGTGAAGATGCTGGCGCTGTCGTTCCTGCTGCTGGTCGGCGTGGCGCTGGTGGCCGACGGCCTGGGCTTCCACATCCCCAAGGGCTACCTGTACTTCGCCATCGCCTTCTCGGCCCTGGTCGAGGCGCTGAACCTGATGGCCGCCGGCCGCCGCAGGAAGAAGCGGCAGGCGGAGCAGGCGGCGACGGGGGATTGAACGCGCGAAGCCGCTGACATTGGGTTTTCGCTGGCGCTCAACCCAACCTACGATGCACCCGTAGGTTGGGTTGAGGCGGCAGGCGAAAACCCGACGTCAAACCCTCCGCAACACCACGCTCAGGTTGTTCGCCGGCATCTCCACCACCTCGGCCAGACGCAGCCCATGCGCCGCGGCGGTCGTTTCGACAACGGAAAGATCACGCACGCCCCAGGCCGGGTTGCGCGCCTTCAGGTCGGCGTCGAAGGCTGCGTTGCTCGGCGCGGTGTGCCGGCCGTCGCGCATGAAGGGGCCGTAGAGCGCCAGTGGCCCGCCGGGGGGAAGCAGGCGCGCCGCCCCCCGGAACAGGCCCAGCGCCGCCTCCCATGGGGCGATGTGGATCATGTTGATGCACACCACCGCGTCGGCGCGCGCGACCGGCCAGGGCTCTGCCGTGGCGTCCAGGGCCAGCGGCGGCCGCAGGTTGGGCAGCCCGGCCTCCGCCGCCCAGGCGGCCGTGGAGGCGCGCAGATCCGGGTCGGGGTCGCTGGGCTGCCACGTCACGCCGGGAAGTCCGGCGGCGAAGAAGGTGGCGTGCTGTCCGGTGCCGCTCGCCACCTCCAGCACCAGCCCCTCGGCCGGCAGCACGCGCCGCAGCACGTCCAGGATGGCGGCGCGGTTGCGCTCGACGGCGGGGGCGTGGCGCTTGGCGGCCTCTGGGTGCAGGGGATCGAACATGGCGCCAAGCCTAATCCGCCACCGCCCCGGCGCGCAACGCGTCCCCGGCCCGGCGGGCCAGCGCGGCACCGGCGGCCAGGAACAGCATCGCCAGCAGCACCGCGGCGGCGGCGCCGAACAGCGCGGTGTCGAAGCTGCCCGTGCGCGCCACGGCGATGCCCGCCGGCAAGGGCCCCAGGATCTGCCCCAGGCCGTAGGCCGAGGTGAGCGCGCCGATCACCCGCGCCGAGCCGCCCGCCGACAGCGTGCGCCCCAGCATGAAGGCCAGCGTCACGATGCCCAGGAAGGTGACACCGAACAGAGCCGCCGAGACGAGCGCCGGAACCGGCCCGCCGGCCAGCGGCAGCAGGATGCCGACGGCCTGCAGCAGGTGCGCCAGGATCAGCGCGCGCCACAGACCGATGCGCCGCCCGGCCGCCGCCCACAGCAGGCCCGCCGGTGCGGCGGCCAAACCGGCGACCATCCACGCCGCCTCGCCCACGGCCGCCGTGTCGGGCATCTGCTTCAGCATGGCGACCAGGAAGGTGCCGGTCACGATGTAGCCGCCCCCTTCCAGGAAATAGGCGACGGTAAGCAGGATGAGCGGCGTCGACATCCGCCCCCCGCCGCCCGCCTTCGGCGCGGAGGCGTGCACCCCCGCCGGCTCCCGTACGTTCAGCCACACCGGAGCGGCGAGCAGCGCGCACAGCGCGCCCAGCGCCAGCCAGTCGCCGTCCCAGCCGAGCCGGCCGCCGAACAGCGCCACGAACAGCCCCGACCCGGCGATGCCCAGCCCCACGCCGGTGTACATCCAGCCGGCCAGCGCGTCGCGGCCGGCGCGCGTCAGCGCGTCCAGCACCATGGCGATGCCCAGGATGAAGACACCGGCACTCGCCACGCCGGAGGCGAAGCGCAGCACGGACCACAGGAGGAAGTCGGCGGTCAGCCCCATGGCCGCCGTCGTGGCGACGCTGGCCACGAGGGCCGTGCGGAACACCGCCGTGCGCACGGCGCCGTGCGGCACCAGCCCGGCCCCCAGCGCGCCCACCAGATAGCCCAGGTAGTTCAGCGAGGCGAGCAGCCCGGCCCCGTCGCCGCCCAGCCCGGTGGCCGCCTGCATGGCCGGCAGGATCGGCGTGTAGGCGAAGCGCCCCACCCCCATCGCCACCGCCAGCATCAGCACGCCACCCACCAGCACACGAACCATGCGCCCCTCCCTTCGTCATGGTCCCCAACATCGCCCGACGGCCGCGGCGGTTCCAACGATAGTTTGGGATGGCACCTATCGCTTCCCGTGATGGTTGGTGTGGGGAGGGCGCCGGGTCGGTGTCTGCGGCGGATCCGCCCACATTTTCGACGGGGTTGCGGCGTGCGGAGCCGGCGTGTTAGGCAATCGCCGCGATTGGAGCGCCTCCGGCTCCGGCGTGCGTGCGGCGTTGCGGGAACACAGGTCCGAAGCCCAAGGCCAAAACGCCGTCCACTGGATTCGACTCGGACTTGCCGAGAACGAACAAGGCCGGAACGCGGGAGAACAGCGGAGAACGAACCATGCCCTACGTCGTCACCGACGGCTGCATCAAGTGCAAGTACACCGACTGCGTCGAGGTGTGCCCCGTGGATTGCTTCTACGAGGGCGAGAACATGCTGGTCATCCACCCGGACGAGTGCATCGACTGCGGCGTGTGCGAGCCCGAGTGCCCGGCCGAGGCCATCGTGCCGGACACCGACGCGCAGGCCGAGAAGTGGATGGAGATGAACCGCGACTTCTCCACCCAGTGGCCGAACATCACCCGCAAGAAGCCGGCGCCGGCCGATGCCGACAGCTTCAAGGGCGTGGAAGGCAAGTACGAGAAGTTCTTCAGCCCGAAGCCGGGCGAGAGCTGAGCCGTCGCCCGCGGTCCCGCCGGCCGGGAAGTCCCTGGCCGGAGTCGGGTCTCCGACGACCATGCGGGCGTTTTATGTTGCCATGCAAAAAAATCGGATCGGCCATACCGACTATGGCGCTCGGAATCCGGACGGCTGCCTGCGCGTAACCTTTGTAACTCGGGTGTAATATCGGTATACTCCGCGCCCGAAGCCGGCCTCCGCGCCATTGCCGGTTTTCATACTGAAAAAGGGCTCATGACTTCCACCGACGTCGTGGCGGACTCCATCTCCGCGGCGGGGTGGCGGCTGCAGGGTCCTTTTCGCTTCGTTCCACCGTGGCGGCAAAATGGCGTGATCGCGAGAAGAGAGCCAACCAAGATGTCGAACAAGCTTGAGTTCGAAGCCGGGGATTTCGTCGTTTATCCGGCCCATGGCGTCGGTCGAGTCGAGGGCGTGGAAACCCATCACATCGCCGGTCAGCAGATTCAGCTTTACGCGATCACCTTCGAGAAAGAGCGCATGACGCTCAAGGTGCCCGTCACCAAGGCCAAGAACTCGGGCCTGCGCCGCCTCAGCACCAAGGACCGGATCAAGACCGCGCTGGAGACCCTGCAGGGACGCTCGCGCATCCGCCGCACCATGTGGAGCCGCCGCGCCCAGGAGTACGAGGCCAAGATCAACTCCGGCGACCCGGTGTCGATCGCCGAGGTGGTGCGCGACCTGTACCGCGGCACCGACCAGTCCGACCAGTCCTACAGCGAGCGCCAGATCTACCAGGCGGCGCTGGAGCGCCTGGCGCGCGAGCTGGCCGCCGTCGAGAAGATCGACGAGCTGAAGGCCACCGAGCGCCTGGAGCAGGTCCTCAAGAAGGCCGCCTGATCCATCATCGGGCGCGCACCGGAAAGGGCGGTTCCGCAAGGGGCCGCCCTTTTGGTTTTCCGAAGACCACAATTCCACGTCCCTTTTCGCCTTCCCCCCCGCTGTGGCGCCGCATACACTGGCGCCCAGCCAGGAGGCCACCCGCGCTGCCCATGCCCGATCACGCATCGACCGACACGCAGAAGTTCGTCGACCTCGGACGTCCCCGGCGCATCTGGGCGCTGGCTTCGCTGCACGCCCAGCTCGACCACCTGCACGCGATGCACGAGGTGATCGGCGCCCGCTTCCAGCCCGGCGACCGGCTGATCTACCTGGGCAACCTGATCGGCCGGGGCGGGCGCGTGGTGGAGACGGTGGACGCGCTGCTCGATTTCCGCCGCGCGCTCTTGTCCCTGCGCGGCATGAAGGCCGAGGACATCGTCTACCTGCGCGGCGGGCAGGAGGAGATGTGGCAGAAGCTTCTGCAGCTCCACTTCGCCCCCAACCCGCGCGAGGTGCTGGAATGGATGCTGCGCCAGGGGGTGGAGGCGACGCTGGCCGCTTACGGCGGTTCCGCCGAGCAGGGTCTGGCGGCGGCGCGCGGCGGCACCATGGCGCTGAGCCGCTGGACGCAGGCGCTGCGCGCGGCCGTGCAGGCGCGCCCCGGTCACGAAAAATTGTTCAATACGCTGAAGCGCGCCGCCTACACCGGCAACCCGGCCGGGGAGGCGCATGACGCCGGCGGCGTGCTGTTCGTCAACACCGGCATCGATCCGGCGCGGCCCTTCGGTCACCAGGGTGACAGCTTCTGGTGGAACGGCGCCGCCTTCGGCCGCATCGACGCGCCCTACGGCGGTTTCCGCCGCGTCGTGCGCGGCTATGATCCGGCGCGCGGCGGCGTGCGGGTGGAGGATTTCACCGCCACGCTGGACGCCGGCTGCGGCCAGGGAGGGCCGCTGGTGTGCGGCGTTCTTTCGGCATCCGGCGAGTTCCTGGAGCTGTTCCAGGTCTGAGCGCGCCCCATATTTCCCTTCGCGGCATCCCTGCCCCGCGGCGGCTAATCCGTCCGCCCCATCCTTCCGACCGTCATTTCCGCCCGCCGCGGTGATCCGTTCCCATGCCGTTTGCGTATCACGTGCAACGGGGCGGAAAAACGGCTGTTGTCCTTCCAGAACACCCGACGTTCGTGGAGCAGGACACAAGGCCGGCGAGACGGGAAGGAAGGGATACGGATGGCATATATCGACGATCCCGAGACTCAGAGAGCCAACCTGAGTTTCATCAAGGCCTCGATGCGCGAACCGCTGCTGTCGCGCGATCACGAATTCGACCTGGCGCGGCGATGGCGCGAGGATGGGGACGAGCGTTCCCTGCACGAGCTGGTCCGCGCCTACACCCGTCTCGTCGTCGCCACCGCCGCCCGTTTCCGCAACTACGGCCTGCCCATGGGCGACCTTGTGCAGGAGGGCAACGTCGGCCTGATGCAGGCGGCCAGCCGCTTCGAGCCGGACCGCGAGGTGCGCTTCTCCACCTACGCGGCGTGGTGGATCCGTTCGGCCATGCAGGACTACATCCTGCGCAACTGGTCGATCGTCCGCACCGGCACCACGGCGGCGCAGAAGTCCCTGTTCTTCAACCTGCGCCGCCTGCGCGCGCGCATCGAGAACGCCAGCCAGGCGAACGGGCTGACCAAGGAAGGCCGCGAGTGGATCGCGACCGAGCTGCAGGTCGACGTCACCGAGGTCGAGGCGATGGAGATGCGGCTGGCGGCCACCGACCAGTCGCTCAACTCGCCGGTCGCCGACGGCTCCGACGAGGACTGGCAGGACTTCCTGGCCGACCAGCGGCCGAGCCCGGAAGACGTCGTCATCGGCATGCGGGACAGCAACACCCGCTCGCAGTGGCTGGCCGAGGCGCTGGGCGAGCTGTCCCCGCGTGAGCGCACCATCATCCAGGAGCGCCGCCTGCGCGAGGAAGGCGCCACCCTGGAGGAGCTGGGGCGCGAACTGGGCGTCAGCAAGGAGCGCGTGCGCCAGTTGGAGCACCGCGCGATGCTGAAGCTGCGGCAGTCCATGCTGAAGCGCGTCGAGGGCTACGAGGACCTGCTGGTCGAGGCGTGACGGATCGACGTTGGGTTTTCCCCTGCGGCTCAACCCAACCTACGGAAGCACCCGTCGGTTGGGTTGAGCGCAGCGAAAACCCAACACCCTCCCTTCATGCCCGACACCGTCACGCCTCCGACGCTTCCCGCACCGTCTCCACCGTCTCCATCCGCCAGATTTCCGTCGTGTCCCCCCGCCCGCGCAGGCTGTAGCGGCCGATGGCGTGCATGACGCCCCGCGTCGCCGCGTCGGCGTGCCGCGCCGTGGCGGCGCTGGCCAGCACGATCACCTCGCTGTCGCCCTGCAGGCCGGACGCCAGTTCCTCGATGCGCGCGGCGACGTTCACCGTGTCGCCGACGATCGTGTAGTTGATGCGGCTGGCCGAGCCGATGTTACCCACCACAACCGGGCCGGTGTGCAGCCCGATGCGCACGCGGATCGGCGCCAGGCCGGCCGCCTCGCGCCGGCGGTTGTCGGCGTGCAGGACGCGGGCGATGGCGTGCGCGGCCCGCAGCGCGCGGGCGGCGTGGTTCTCCTGCTCCTCCGGCGCCCCCCAGAAGGCCATGATGGAATCGCCGATGAACTTGTCGACGGTGCCGTCCTCCACCTCGATGCAGGAGGCCAGCCGCGTGAAATGGTCGTTCAGCAGCGCCGCCGTGTCCGCCGCCCCCAGGTGTGCGGCGAGGCGCGAGAAGCCGCGGATGTCGGTGAACATGACCGTCACCTCCCGCTCCTCCGAGCCCAGGCCGGCGTCGCCGCCGCGCCGGTGCATCAGGCGCAGCACCAGCGCCTTCGGCACGTAGGTCTCGAACCAGCGCAGGCCCGCCACCATGGCGTTGAACGCCAGCGCCGCGCGGCCGAGTTCCTCCAGGCGCGAATCCGGCAGTTCGGTGATCTCGCGGAACTCGAAGGCGCGCACGCGGTCGGCCGCGTCGGCCAGCAGCTTGACCTGAAGGCTGATGCGCCGCCCGACCAGCAGCGCCGCCGTCACCGAGACCAGCAGGATGCCCAGCCCGGCCAGCGCCGTGGTTTGCAGCCGGCCGACCTCGGCGGCGGCCTGGTCGGCGGGCAGGGCGATGCCGACCGTCCATTCCTGCCGGCCGTAGGCGGCCATGCCGCGCAGCAGGACCAGCGTGTCCTCGCCGCCGACCGGCACCGTGCGCACCTCGGTGCGCTTGCGCAGGCTCTCCATCGCCCGGCCCTTGCTCCACAGGGCGGCCAGCGCGGGGTCGTCCACCTGATCGGTGCGCGGCAGCGGCACGCGGTCGCCGTTTGCCGAGAAGTCGAAGCGCAGCGTGGCCAGCGACGGGTGCGCCAGGACGTGGGCGCGGTCGTACAGCACGAAGGCGTTGATCCCCTGGTCGACGTAGAGGTTCGACAGGAAGCGCGACAGGTCGCCCAGCGACACCGCCACCGCCACCTGACCCAGGTAGCGGCCGTCCCGCCGCACCGGGTGGAACAGCGCCAGATAGCTGGTGCCCGCCTCCTGCGACCACTGCGGCTCGGCCCAGCGGGGTGCCGTGCGCTCGGCGCCGTCCAGCGCCTCCGGCGGCAGGTCCTTGGCGCCGCGCAGGTCGATGGCGTGCAGCGTCAGCGCGGCCTCGGCGCGGCCGACGCGCACGCCGGTGAGGTCGGGGCCGAAGAAGCCGACGCCGGTGACGTCCGGCACCGCCGTCAGGGCGCCGCGCAGCGTGTCGCCCAGCCGCGCCCGGTCGGCCGGGTCCAGCTCGCCGCGCTCGATCAGGCCGGCGATGGTCTTCGCCATGTCGTTGGCGGGGTCGAGCTGGTGGCGCACCCGCACCTCCACCCCCGCCAGCGCCAGATCCGCCTTGTCGTTGAGCAGCGCCAGCGTGTTGCGCCCGGCGCTGACGAGGCCAAGCACCAGCACGCTCGCCACCGCTGCCAGCATCAGCGTGCCGAACCCGGCCACCAGCACCGCCGCGATCGGCAGGCGGAGGCGGCGGCGCCGCATCGCCGGGGCGGGCGCGGCTTCGGATGCGGCGGGCTCGGACATGCCGGGCAGCCTAGCCACGCACGCCATCCCCGTCCACCGCCGAGGGTCCGCCGCCGCCGGATTGTTTCAGGCCGCATCCGCCGACCGGGACCGATGCCCGTCCGTTGGTGGCACCACCCACCCCGATCGATTTCTCCCACAACCGTAATCCGCATGCCGAGTTGAGGCGCATCCGGATCCCCGCAATCTTTGCACGCAAACAGTGCCACCATGCGGATCCCCGCAATCTTTGCACGCAAACAGTGCCACCATGCGGATCCCGTACCATGCAGACGACTCACGGAACCGGCCTCGACGACACATTGACCGGCGGGGCCGATGAAGACCTGATCTACGGCTACGCCGGCAACGATGACCTGAGCGGCGGGGCCGGCGACGACACGCTGGACGGCGGCGAGGGCGGCGACCGGCTGGACGGCGGCGACGGCAACGACCGCCTGATCGCCTTCGGCAGCGCCGACACGCTGATCGGCGGCGACGGCGAGGACACGGTGGTGGTCGAAACCGCCGACACGGTCGACCTGACCGGCGGCGCCATCGACGGCATCGAGCGCCTGGAGATGACGGGCGGCGGCTATCACGAGGTGCGGCTGACCGCCGAACAGCTCGCCGGCATCGGCGCGGTCAGCGGCGGCGCGGGTCTCGACCTGCTCATCATCGGGGGCGACGCGGACCTGGGCGGTGTCAGCATCGCGGGCGTGGAGAAGCTGAGCTTCCTCAGTGGCCACGTGGACCTGCGCGGCGCCACGCTCGACGGCGCCGACACGGTGGAGGCGCTGACGCCCAACACCACGCTGGTGCTCGACGACACCCAACTGGCCGGCATCTCCACCATCATCATGGACCCGGACACCGACGGCGATGGGACTCCCGACACCATCGAGATCCACGTGGCCGGGACCGGCGGCACCATCGATTTCGGCCACATCGACCTGCAGGGCGTGGACGGTGCCCGCCTGATCGGCTCGGCCGGCGACGACGTGCTGACCGGCGCCGCCGCCCTCGCCGGGAGCGTGACGATCGACGGCGGCGACGACAACGACACGCTGAGCGGCGCCACCACCATGCGCGGCCAGGGCGGCGACGACGTCTTCGTGATCGGGTCCGGCGCCGCCGACACCAGCGTCGACTTCGCGCTGGGCGACGTGATCCGCATCGACGGCCTCACCCTCTCCGGCCCGGTCACGTCGGGCGACGGCATGGCGCTGACGCAGGGGCAGGTGCAGGTGCACACCCAGTCGGGCCAGTCCACTCTGGAGATCGGCGTCGACGGCACGGCCGGCGGCGATCTGCGGATCGCGCTGAACGGCGTCTTCGAGGCGGGCCGGTTCGCCGTGTCCGGCAGCGAGATCAGCTACACCCCGTCCCCACCCCCGCCGTCCGGCAACGGCAATAGTGGCGGTGATAGCGGCGGCGACGCCCCGCCCGCCGCCTCGGGCACCATCCTCGGCTCGCCGCTGGGCGACGCGCTGGCCGCCGGGCCGGACGACGACACGCTGTACGCCGGTGAAGGCGACGACACCGTGATGGGCGGCCTGGGTAATGACGTTCTGTACGGCAACCAGGGCGCCGACATCATCTACGGCAACATCGGCTCCGACACGATCTTCGGCGGCCAGGACGCCGACACCGTGTTCGGCGGGCAGGACGCGGACGCCCTCTTCGGCAACATGGCCAGCGACGTGCTGTACGGCAATCTGGGGGCCGACAGCCTGTTCGGCGGCCAGGGCGACGACACGCTGTTCGGCGGGCAAGGCGACGACGTGATCGCCGGCAACCTGGGCGACGACGTGCTGGCCGGCAACCTGGGCGCGGATACCTTCGCCTTCGCCCCCGGCGGCGGCGCCGACGTGGTGAGCGACTTCCGCATCGACCAGGGCGACCGGCTGCAGATCGCCGCCGGCATGACCTGGACCGTCAGCACCGGCGCCACCGGGGCCATGGTGTCCTTCGGCAACGGCGATCAGGTCACGCTGGCCGGCATCAACGCCCAGGACGTGCAGGCGAGTTGGTTCGTCACGGGGTGAACGGCCTTTACTCCCTCCCCCGCCGGGGGCAGGGGAGGGAGTCTTATCTCACCCGTGCCGGGTTGAGGCGCCGAGCAGCCGGTGGGCGCGCCGCTGGTCGGCCTCGATCTCCGGGCCAACGGCCCGGTACGGCTCGCCGGCCAGCATCTTTTCCTTTTCCGACCGCTCGGCCATGCCCCCTCCCCGCTTACCGGCCGAGCAACCCCCGCAGCCGGTACAGTTCCTCCAGCGCCTGACGCGGCGTCAGGTCGTCGGGGTTTATGCCGCGCAGCGTCTCCTCGACAGCCGACGGCGCCGCCGGTACCGGGGCGGCTGCGGCGGCCGGAGGCGGGGCGGGACGCTTCAGCGCGGCACTGAACAGCGGCAGATCCTCGGCCAAGCGTAGGATGGCGGCGTTCTGCTCGCCGGATTCGAGGATGGTCAGCACCTCCTCCGCACGGCCGACCACGGCACCGGGCAGGCCGGCCAGCTTGGCGACGTGGATGCCGTAGCTGCGGTCGGCCGCGCCCGCCGCCACCTCGTGCAGGAAGACCACGTCGCCCTGCCATTCCTTGATGCGCATGGTGTGGCACGACAGCGCCGGCAGCTTGGAGGCCAGCATCGTCAGCTCATGGTAGTGCGTGGCGAACAGCGCGCGGCAGCGGTTCACGTCGTGCAGGTGCTCCACGCACGCCCAGGCGATGGACAATCCGTCGAAGGTGGCGGTGCCACGGCCGATCTCGTCCAGGATCACCAGCGCGCGGGGGCCGGCCTGATTGAGGATGGCCGCCGTCTCGACCATCTCCACCATGAAGGTGGACCGGCCGCGCGCGAGATCGTCGGCGGCACCGACGCGGCTGAACAGCCGGTCGACCACCCCGATGTGCGCCTGATCGGCCGGCACGAAGCTGCCCATCTGCGCCAGCACGGCAATCAGCGCGTTCTGCCGCAGGAAGGTGGACTTACCGGCCATGTTCGGGCCGGTCAGCAGCCACAGCCGGTTGTCCGGGGCGAGGTCGCAGTCGTTGGCGACGAACGGGCCGCTGTTGGCGGCTTCCAGCACCGCCTCCACCACCGGATGCCGGCCGCCCCGGATGTCGAAGGCGTGGCTGTCGTCCACCACCGGGCGGCTGTAGCGCCGCTCCGCCGCCAGTTCGCCCAGCGACAGCGACACGTCGAGCGCCGCCAGCGAACGCGCGGCCGTGGCGATGCGGTCGGCCTGATCGGCGACCAGGGCGACCAGTTCCTCGAAAAGCTGCATCTCGACGGCCAGGGCCTTGTCGGCGGCCTCGGAGATGCGGCGCTCCAGGTCCGACAGCTCGACCGTGCCGAAGCGCACCGCGTTCGCCATGGTCTGGCGGTGCATGAACATCTCGCGGTTCTTGCCGGACAGCAGCTTGTCCGCGTGCGTCGCCGTCACCTCGATGTGGTAGCCCAGCACGTTGTTGTGCTTGACCTTCAGCGCCGGCACGCCGGCCAGCTCGGCGTACTTGGCCTGCAGGCCGGCGATCAGGCGCCGGCTCTCGTCGCGCAGGGTGACCAGCTCGTCCAGCGTGTAGGAGTAGCCGGGGGCGATGAAGCCGCCGTCGCGCGCCAGCAGCGGCAGTTCCGGCGACAGCGCCTGCCCCAGCCGGTCCACCAGCTCGTGATGCTCGCCCAGGCCGCGCGCCACGGCGCCCAGCCCGTCGGGCAGCGGGGAGAGCGTGCCGCCACCCGTCAGCAGCACGCGCGCCTCCATGGCGCGGGCGAGGCCGTCGCGCACGGCGGCCACGTCGCGCGGGCCGCCGCGCCCCAGCGTGAGGCGGGACAGGGCGCGTTCCAGGTCCGGACAGCGCTTCAGCACCTCGCGCGCGTCGGCGCGCAGCCGCTCCTCGGTCAGGGCGAATTCCACCATGTCCAGGCGCTTGGCGACCGCCGCAGGGTCGGTCAGCGGGGCCGACAGGTGGGCGGCCAGCAGGCGGGCACCGGGGCCGGTCACCGTGCGGTCGATGGTGGCGAGCAGGCTGCCGCGCCGCTCACCGGTCAGCGTGCGTGTCAGTTCCAGGTTGCGGCGCGTCGCCGCGTCGATCTCCATCACGGCACCCGGACCGACGCGGCGCGGGTGGGCGATGCGCGGCAGGCGGCCCTTCTGCGTCAGCTCGACGTAGGCGACCAGCGCGCCGGCCGCCGCGATCTCCGCCCGGCCGAAGGCGCCGAAGGCGTCCAGCGTGCCGACGCCGTAGAGGTCGAGCAGGCGCTGCCGCCCGTTTTCCGAGTCGAAGCGCGGGTTGGGCTGAACGGTCAGCCGCTCCTTCCACTCGGCCCACAGCTCGAACAGGTCGGGGGCCTGGGTCAGCCGTTCCGGGGCCAGCACCTCCTGCGGGTCGAGGCGGGTCAGCGCGGCGGCGAGCCCGGCGCGCTCCACCGGCTGCACCACCAGCTCGCCGGTGGACAGCTCCAGCCACGCCAGCCCCAGCGTGCCGGCCACCTCGGTCACCGCCGCCAGCCAGTTGGAGGAGCGCGCGTCGAGCAGCGAATCCTCGGTCAGCGTGCCCGGCGTGACGATGCGGATGACGCCGCGCTTCACCACCGACTTGGCACCGCGCTTCTTCGCCTCCGCCGGGTCCTCCATCTGCTCGCAGATGGCGACGCGGAAGCCCTGGCGGATCAGGCGCTGGAGGTAGTTCTCGTGGCTGTGGACGGGGACACCGCACATGGGGATGTCCTCGCCCAGGTGCTGGCCGCGCTTGGTCAGCGCGATGTCGAGGGCCCGCGCCGCGTTCACCGCGTCGTCGAAGAACATCTCGTAGAAGTCGCCCATCCGGTAGAACAGCAGGCAATCGGGGTGCGCCTGCTTGATCTCCAGGTACTGCGCCATCATCGGCGTGGCGTTTTCAGGGACGGCGAGGGCGATGTCGGACACGGGGAGGCTCGAAAGGCTATCGGGGTATGTCGGGGTGGCGACCCTAGCATGGGATGCGCGCTGGCGCACCGCCCCTGCGGTGCTTTAGAATCGGCTTCCTGTAACTCGGGAGGGATCGGCCATGACGCAAGCGCCCTACAGCGGAACCCCGCAGGACATCAGCGAAGTGGTCGCCGTGTTCGAGACGCGCGCGGCGTTCGACCAAGCCGTGGCCGAGCTGCTGGCCGCAGGCTTCGCGCGCGAGGACATCAGCGTGCTGGCCAGCCACGCCTCGCTCGACGCCGCCGAACCGGCCCCCCCGCGCGACGAGGCGCTGACCGGGCTGGTGGGGGAGCTGAAGTACGCCTTCCCGCTGACCACCGCCGGCCTGATCGCCATCGTCGGCGGGCCGATCACGGCGCCGCTGGCGGCCTTGGTGGCGGCCGGCATCGGCGGGGCGGCCATCAAGGAATACCTGGACGAGCTGACCAGCCACCCCGAAGCCGGCGAGTTCGCCAACGCGCTGGAAGCCGGCGGCGTCATCCTGTGGGTGCGGGTCGCCGACACGGCGGCGGAGGCCAAGGCTGGCGCCATCCTGGAGCGCTGCGGCGGCAAGAACGTCCACCTTGCCGTGCGCGAGAGTTAGGCGGGAATCACCTGCCGCAAGGTCCGGGCGGCGATGGCCAGCGGGTCCTCGTTCGGGGCGCAGGGGTGCGGGGTCAGCACCGCCTCCGGCACGCTCGACGCCAGATAGTCGGCCAGCGAGTCGTGCAGGGGGATGATCATCCCGATGCGCGTCAACATCGCCACCTTTCTCACCTGCCCGTCGGTGACGACCAGCGCCAGCGCCTTGCCGACGGCCGCAGCCTCGCCGTTGATGACCAGCAGCATGCCGATGCCGGCGGAATCGATGAAGTCCAGCCGCGACAGGTCGACGACGTAGCGCCGGTCGGGGCTCTGCTTGATGTCGGTGATGAGTTCCCGCACCCCGTCGCCGTCCTGGCCGGTGAAGCGGCCGGTGACGTCGATCCGGGCGAAATGCCGTTCGCTGGTTTTACGGTAGAACATGCAGCCTCCCGCTCACTCGCCACACCGAGAGTGCGGCAATTCCGGAACCACCGCAATCAGGTGTTTTACGGCCCTGAAGCGACAAAGATTTGAGTGGACGGAGCAACATTGTTCGTACTAGCCAGAAACCAATCAAAGGCTTGGCACAAAGCAAGCTCTGAACGAGGATGCCGCAATCCTTGACCCAGCCGGCCAAAGCAGGGATTCGTATGCGAATCTTTTCCAGCATCACGGGCCGCATCGGCCTGCTTGTGGTGGCGGGTATGCTGCTAACCGCAACCAGCCTCACCATCGTCTTCGAAAGCGCCATGGAGCGCACCGTGGCCGAGGCCGAGCGGCGCGAACTGGTCGGTCACTTCGCGAGCCTCACCAACGCCATTGAGACGGACTCCGACAAGGCGCTGGTCCTGGGCACGCTGATCGCGGGCATGCCGGCATCCGGCGCCGCGCTGGCCGATGGCGATCGCGAACGCCTGCTGGCGCTGTTCGGCGACACCTTCGCCGGCCTGCGGAAGGAGCACGGCGTCGGGCAGTTCCAATTCCACCTGCCGCCGGCCACGTCGTTCCTGCGCGTGCACGATCCCAAGACGTTCGGTGACGACCTGTCGTCGTTCCGCGCCACCGTGGTCGAGGCCAACACCGCGCGAAAGCCCGTGCGCGGCCTGGAGGCCGGGGTGTCCGGTCTCGGCGTGCGCGGCGTGGTCCCGGTGTTTCACAGGGAGCGGCACGTCGGCTCCGTCGAATTCGGCGGCAGCCTGGAACAGCGGGCGTTCGACCGCTTCAAGCAGAGAATCGGCGCCGAGGCCGCGCTGTATCTGCCCGACGGCGGCGACTTCAGACCGTTCGCCGCAACGTGGGGCGGCCAGGCGCCGCTCGCGACGGTCGACCTGACGGCGGCCCTGTCCGGCACCGAGGTCATTCGCCAAGCGGTGCTGGGCGGCACGCCGCACACGCTGTACGCCCGTTCGCTTCCCGACTTCAGCGGCAAGCCGCTGGGCGTGCTGGCGGTCGCCATGGACGCCACGCCGTACGCGGCGGCGCGCGCGCAAGCGCGCTGGCTGGCCGTCGGTGCCGGCGGCGGCGCGGCGCTGCTGTTCTCCCTGGTCGGGCTGCTTGTGGCGCGCTCCATCACCCGCCCGATCCATGCGCTGACCGCGATCATGGGGCGGCTGGCCGAGCGCGACTTCGCCGTCGAGGTGCCGTCGCGGGACCACCACGACGAGGTCGGGCGGATGGCCCGCGCCGTGCAATTCTTCAAGGAGCGCGCCATAGAGTTCGCCCGCTTCGAGGAACAGCGTGCCCGGCGTCTTGCCCACATGGAGGCGCGCCAGCGGGACCTGGACTTGCAGGCCGAGGGGCAGTTGCGCGGCGTGGTGGAAGCCGCGATGCAGACCAACGAGGCGCTGGTCATGCTGGCCAGGATGAGGCGCGACGTGGCGCAGACCAGCGAGCGCAGCCAGTCCATGGCCGCCGCCACGGAAGAGCTGGTCGTCTCGATCCGCGAGATCAGCGCCACCAGCGACCGCGTCGCCCTGGACGCGTGCGGTGCCGAGAAGGCGGCGGCCGAAGGGCTCGACGCCGCGAAGCACGCGGTGTCCTCCATGGAGGCGATCTACACGGCGGTGCAGGGGGCGGCCAGCACGGTGGACCGGCTGTCGTCGGCGTCCGCCCAGATCGGCGCCATCGTCGACCAGATCGAGGCGATCGCCAGCCAGACCAACCTGCTGGCGCTGAACGCCACCATCGAAGCCGCCCGCGCCGGCGAGGCCGGCAAGGGATTCGCCGTGGTGGCCAGCGAGGTGAAGAACCTCGCCAGCCAGACCGGAAAAGCCACCGAGGATATCCGCGCGCGCATCGAATCCCTGCGCGTCGAGATGGACAGCGTGGTCGGCACCATGCGCGGGGGCGCCGAAGCCGTCGAATCCGGGCGCGGCGTCATCACCCGCATGGGAGGGCAACTGCACGCCATCGCCGAGCGGGTCAACGGCGTCACCGCCAGCATGAGCGACATCGCCGGCCTCCTCGGCCAACAGAGCCAGGCCGCCAACGACGTCGGCAAGGGGGCCACCGACATCGCCGGCCTCACCCGCTTCAACCGCGACGAGATCGCCGGCGTCCTCAACGCCATGGACGCGGTGAACACGACCATCGAAACGCAGGTCGGCCTGTTCGCCCGCACCGGCTCGTCGCACGCCATCGTGCAGGTGGCGAAGAACGACCACATCGCCTTCAAGAAGCGCATCGTCGACGCGCTGATGGAGCGCGCCGACCTCGCATCTGGCAAGGTCTCCGACCACCGGCACTGCCGGCTGGGCAAGTGGTACCAGTCGGTGCAGGATCCGGCGATCCGCAGCGCGCCCGCCTTCGCCCGCCTGGACGAGCCGCACGCCCGCTTCCACAAGGCCGGGCACGACGCGGTGGCCCTGTTCGCGGCCAACGACCGGGCCGGGGCGATGGCGAAGCTCGACCAGCTCAACGCCTGCTCGCACGAGGTGCTGGAACTGCTCGACGAACTCTACCGCAGCCTTCCCGACGAGCCCCCGTCGCACAAAGCGGACGAATGATGCGGACGGCACCTGAAGGCTTCCTCCGTATCACCCTCCCGCCCCAATCACCCTCCCGCCCCAATCACCCTCCCGCCCCAATCACCCTCCCGCCCCAATCACCCTCCCGCCCCATGCCTCTCGCGCTTTCGTTTCGAAAGCGCTGGCGGCAACCCTTTGCCTCGGCAAAGGGCGAGAGCCTGCGCAAGGGGCGGGAGGGTTTTACCGGCGGCGGCCGATGGACGCGATCAAGCGCCGCGGCCGTGAGGTGGCCCGTGTCAATCCTCCATAAAGAGGGGGCGCGCCACGCCACCCGCTCCATCCCTCTACGCCTTTCGTTTTCCCCAGAACCTGGGGGTAACTCTGTGGGCGAATCTGTGTGCGTCCGGCCCGACTCGCTGTGACGGTGGGGTATCGGGATGGTTTGCATGAAAAATAGGCAGATGGTGCAGCGGCGGGAGTCCAGGGTTTTTGCGGGTTTCGCCTCGAAAATGGCTGCCATACGTAACGGAATGGTCACATCGGCGCTGTCAAGCCCGCAGGCACCATCGATGTGCAAAACTTCGCCGTGCCGAGTCGCGCGGGTCCCACGAAGGTCGGAGTGCGGCGGCGCTTGACGGCCGGGCGCGCCGGCTCTAAAACCGGCGGCACGTGGTGATTTGGTCGACCGGCTTGCGGGCCACGTAAAACATTCCGCTAAAAAGGTCCGAGCCGCGTCCGCGCCTCGACCCAACGGTCGGGGCGTTTTTGTTGTCCGGGTCGCCCCACCCGGATCGAAGGAGACGGCGACATGACGCGCACCACCCCCACCCCCGCCCACCGCGCCCCCAACGTGGCCAACCTGCGCCCCCGCTCGAAGCTGGTGCACGGCGGCACCCGGCGTTCCGGCTTCGACGAGACGTCGGAGGCGCTGTTCCTCACCTCGGGCTACGTCTACGGATCGGCCGAGGAGGCGGAGCAGGCCTTCGTCAACGACGGGCAGCGCCACGTCTACTCGCGCTTCCGCAACCCGACCTCGGCCATGTTCGAGGATCGGCTGGCCGCCTACGAGGGGGCGGAGTGGGCCTACGCCACCACCACCGGCATGGCCGCCGTGTTCGCCGCCCTGATGTGCCACCTGAAGGCCGGCGACCGCATCGTGGCGCCGTGGGGCCTGTTCGGTTCGTGCCTGCACATCGTCAAGAACCTCTGCCCGCGCTACGGGATCGAGCCGGTCCTGGTGGACGGCGCCGACCTGGCGCAGTGGGAGGAGGCGCTGTCCAAGCCGACCGCCGCCGTGTTCCTGGAAACCCCGTCGAACCCGTGCCTGGAGATCGTCGACCTGAAGGCCGTGTGCGACCTGGCGCACGCCGCGGGGGCCAAGGTGGTGGTCGACAACGCCTTCGCCACCCCGGTGCTGCAGCGCCCGCTGGAGCTGGGCGCCGACATCGTCGTCTATTCCGCCACCAAGCACATCGACGGCCAGGGCCGTTGCCTGGGCGGCATCATCCTGACCGACGCCAAGTTCGGGTCGGAGGTCGTGCACCCCTTCCTGCGCCACACCGGCCCGACCATCAGCCCGTTCAACGCCTGGGTCCTGCTGAAGGGGCTGGAGACGCTGGAACTGCGCGTCGGCGCCCAGGGTGCCGCCGCCGCCACGGTGGCCGAGTACCTGGAGGGGCACCCGAAGATCGCCCGCGCGCTGTACCCGACGCTGGCCAGCCACCCGCAGCACGATCTGGCGCGCCGGCAGATGACCGGCGGCGGCACCATGGTGTCGTTCGAGATCAAGGGCGGCAAGGACGAGGCGTTCCGCGTGATGAACGCGCTGGACATGGTGTTGATCTCCAACAACCTGGGCGACGCCAAGAGTCTGATCACGCATCCCTGGACCACCACGCACGGCCGCATCCCGGAGGACGAGAAGCGGCGCGCCGGCATCACGCCGAGCCTGATCCGCCTGTCGGTCGGGCTGGAGGACCCGCAGGACGTGATCGACGACCTGGAACGCGCGCTCCAGGCGGTCTAGAACAAGGAACCCTGCGGCGGCCGTCCCGTTGTCCGTTGGTTTTCCGCATTGCAACAAGGACAGGACATGACGGCTCGCAAGGCCCGCCGCAGACACGCCGCCATCTCGCCGATGGCGGTCGTGGGAACACTGATGCGCACGGCGGAACAGCACGGCGAGCTGGGTCTGGCCGCCGCGCGCACCATCGGCTATCGCACCGCGCTGATGGCCGGCGCGCTGCAGGACCCGACCAAGCTGACCAACCCCGAGTTCGTGCTGATGGGCACGGAGAAGGTGGAGGCCGCGGCCAAGGCGGTGCACGCCTTCTCGATGGGCATGGCCGACCTGCAGGACGCCTGGGTCAGCCTGTGCACGCTGCCGGTGCGCACCATGTCGGCCGTGTTCTCCGGCGGCTTCGACTGGCAGCGGGCGCCGATGGAGGTGTGGTCCCTGAACGCCCGCATCGTCGAGGACACGGTGGTTGCCAGCATGCGCTTCGCGCAGTCGGCCGCCAGCCTTGCCGGCGCCGGCCTCGCCCCCATCCACCGCACGGCCAGCGCCAACGCCCGCCGCCTGGAACGCCGCCACGGCCGGGCGTAGCCTGCACTCCCTTGCCCCGTGCGCCTTGCGGTGAAAGCGACTATAGTCGTGCGTTCCGCCGCCAAGGTTCGAAAGCATGCTGTCCCCCCGCGATACCGCCGCCGCCGCCACGACCTCCACGCCGGACATCCCCAACAAGCGCGCCATCATCTCGCGCCGCAAGCTGGTGGGGGAGCTGGAGGCGCTGGTCGACGCGCACGGCACCGGCGACGCGCTGCGCCCGCACCTGATCGCCTGCCTGCGCGCGGCGCTCAACGCCGGCCGAGCCGAGGTGCGCGCCCGCTTCGAGGCCGGCGCCACCGGCGAGGAGTGCGTGCAGCAGAACTGCTACCTGGCCGACCGGCTGATCGTCTCGCTGGCCGATTTCACGATCCTGCACATCTTCCCCAGTGCCAGCCCGACCACCGGCGAACAGTTCGACATCGCCGCCACCGGCGGCTACGGCCGCGGCGAGCTGGCGCCGTCGTCCGACATCGACCTCCTGTTCCTGCTGCCCTACAAGCGCACGCCGCGCGTCGAGCAGGTGGTCGAGTACATGCTCTACGTCCTGTGGGACCTGGGCATCAAGGTGGGCCACGCGGTGCGCAGCGTGGACGAGTGCATCCGGCAGTCCAAGGCCGACATCACCATCCGCACCGCCGTGCTGGAGTCGCGCTACCTGTGGGGTCCGCGCGCGCTGTTCCAGGAGTTGAAGAAGCGCTTCGACAAGGACGTGGTGGCCGGCACCGGCCCGCAGTTCGTCGAGGCCAAGCTGGCCGAGCGCGACAACCGCCACCTGAAGCTGGGCGACAGCCGCTATGTGCTGGAACCCAACCTGAAGGACGGCAAGGGTGGCCTGCGCGACCTGCAGACGCTGTTCTGGATCGCCAAGTACCTCTACCGCGTCGACGAGGTGGCGGAACTGGTCGCCAAAGGCGTGCTGCTGCCCGAGGAGGCGCAGCGCTTCGCCAAGGCGCAGAACTTCCTGTGGACGGCGCGCTGCCACCTGCACTACCTGACGGGGCGCATGGAGGACCGCCTGACCTTCGACGTGCAGTCGGAGATCGGGGCGCGCATGGGCTACACGGAACACGCCGGCACCAAGGGCGTCGAGCGGTTCATGAAGCACTACTTCCTGGTCGCCAAGGACGTGGGCGACCTGACGCGCATCTTCTGCGCGGCGCTGGAGGCCGAATCGAAGCGGCCGCCGAAGTTCAACATCATGCGGCTGGCCGCGCTCGCGCGGCGCAAGGACATCGAGGGCTTCATCGTCGACGGCGAGCGCCTGAACGTCCGCCACGACAAGCAGTTCAAGGAGCAGCCGATCGACATGATCCGGCTGTTCCACGTCGCCCAGCAGAACGACATCGACATCCACCCGAACGCGCTGAAGGCGATCACCCGCTCGCTGTCGGCGCTGGGGTCCAAGGTGCGCAACGATCCGGAGGCCAACCGGCTGTTCCTGGAGATGCTGACCGGCCCCAAGGACCCGGAGATCACGCTGCGCCGGATGAACGAGGCGGGCGTGCTGGGCCGCTTCCTGCCCGATTTCGGGCGCGTCGTGGCGCAGATGCAATACGACATGTATCACGTGTACACGGTGGACGAGCACACGCTGTTCGCCATCGGCATCCTGCACAAGATCGAGACCGGCGAGCTGAAGGACGAGCTGCCGCTGAGCACCGAGGTGATCCACAAGGTCGTCTCCAAGCGCGCGCTGTACGTCTCGGTCCTGCTGCACGACATCGCCAAGGGCCGGGGCGGCGACCATTCGGTGCTGGGTGCGCGCGTGGCGGAGAAGCTGTGCCCGCGCCTGGGCCTGACGGCGGAGGAAACGGAGACGGTGGCGTGGCTGGTGCGCTGGCACCTCGCCATGTCGCAGGTGGCGTTCAAGCGCGATCTGGAGGACGACAAGACGGTGCGCGACTTCGTGGCGCTGGTGCAGTCGCTGGAGCGGTTGCGCCTGCTGCTGGTCCTGACCGTGGCCGACATCCGCGCCGTCGGCCCGCAGCGCTGGAACAACTGGAAGGCCACGCTGCTACGCGAGCTGTTCAACCGGTCGGAAGAGCTGATGTCCGGCGGCCTGACCACCGAGGGCCGCGGGCGGCGCATCACCATCGCCCAGGAAGCCCTGCGGGACGAGCTGAAGGCCGACTTCACGCCGGCCGAGTTCGACGCGCACCTCTCGCTGGGCTATCCCGCCTACTGGCTGGCCTTCGACACGGAGACGCTGGCGCACCACGCCCGCCTCGTGCGCGACGCCGAGCGGGAGGAGCGCGGGCTGACCGTCGACACCCGCATCGACCGCGGGCGCGCCATCACCGAGGTGACGATCTACACCACCGACCACCACGGGCTGTTCTCGCGCCTCGCCGGGGCGCTGGCCGCCTGCGGCGCCGACATCGTGGACGCCAAGATCTTCACCATGACCAACGGCATGGCGCTGGACGTCTTCTCGGTGCAGGACGCGGTGGCCGGCGGCGCCTTCGAAGGCGGCGACAAGATCGCGCGCCTCGCGGTGACCATCGAGCAGGTGCTGGGCGGCCAGCTCAAGACCCTGCGCGAGCTGGGCAACCGCCGCACGACGCTGACCAGCCGCACGCGGGTCTTCCACGTGCCGCCGCGCGTGCTGATCGACAACAACGCCTCCACCACCCACACGGTGATCGAGGTGAACGGCCGCGACCGGCCGGGACTGCTGTACGACCTGACGCGCGCCCTGTCGAACGTCGCCTTGCAGATTTCGTCGGCGAAGATCTCCACCTACGGCGAGAAGGCGATCGACGTCTTCTACGTCAAGGACGTCTTCGGGCTGAAGGTGTCGCACGAGGGCAAGCTGGCGCAGATCCGCGAACGGCTGCTGCACGCGCTGGCCGACCCGGCCGGCGAACCGCCCGCCCCCCGTGACAAGCACGCCCCCCGCCGGCGGCGCACGGTGGACGCGGCGGATTGAGGCGCGTCGCCCTCCGCCCTCACTCCGCCGGTTCCTGCACCGGCAGCACGCCGTCGGCGAAGGTGTAGCCGTCCATGCGCGGGGTGATGCGCAGGCCGCGCCGGGTGGCCCAGACGTTGATGGAGTGGAACAGCGGCACCACGGCCACCTCGCCGATGGCGATCCCCGCCGCCTCCCTGAGCAGCGCCTCGCGGACACCCTCGTCCACGGTGCGCAAGGCCTTGTCGATCAGCGCGTCGACCTGCGGGTTGGAATACTGGCCGCGGTTGGACACGCCGGCCCCGGTCACCGGATCGCGGGTGGTGACCAGCCAGTGCATCATGTTGGACGCCTCGCCCGTGTCGGCGTTGAGCCCGGCGAAGAAAGCGCTGAACTCCATGCGCGAGGCGCGGGGAAAGAAGTCGGCCGCCGGCAGCGCCTCCACCCGCGTGACGATGCCGACCTGCGACAGCATCAGCGCCATGCTCTTGGCCAGCGCGGCGTCGTTGACGTAGCGGTTGTTGGGCGCGTGCAGGGTGAGCGCGAAGCCGTTCGGCCAGCCGGCCTCCGCCAGCAGGTGCTCCGCCCCCTTGGGGTCGTAGGGCTCGGGATGCAGGTCCGGGTGGTGGCCCGACAGCCCCTCGGGCACGAACTGGCCAGCGGGGATCGCCTGCCCCTCCATGCCCGCGATCACCAGGTTGACGCGGTTGATCGCCTTGGAGATGGCGCGGCGCACGCGCGCGTCGCGCAGCGGGTTGCGGTCCAGCGGCTTGCCGGCGCGGTCGGTGACGAAGGGCGAACGCTCGCGCCCGCTGTCCAGCATCAGGTAGAACAGCCGCAGCGAGGGCCGGCTGAACAGATGGATTTGGCTGTCGACGCCCAGGCGCGACACATCGGACGGCGGCACCTGCTCGATCACGTCGAGCGTGCCGGTCAGCAGTGCCGCGATGCGCTGGGCGCTCTTCGGGACGATGCGGATCTCCACGCCTTCCCAATTCGGCCGCCCGGCCCAGTAGACGGTGCTGGCCGCCAGTTCGATGCGGTCGCCCTTGCTCCAGCGAACGAAGCGGAACGGGCCGCTGCCGATCATCGCCGCCCCGGCGTCGAAGTCGGCGCGCGACGCGGCCTCGAAGCGGGCGGGAATGATGGCGAGCGCCCGCAGCTTGTTGGGCAGGACCGAGTCCGGGCGGGTCGTGCGGACACGGAACGTCCGCTCGTCGATCACCGTCAGCTCAGCCACCGTGGTCAGGTTGACCGAGAAGGGCAGCGGACTGTCGGTGATGCGGCCGGCCCGGCGCAGACTGGCCACGGCGTCCTCCGCCGTGACCGGGCGCCCGTCGTGGAACGTGGCGCCGGAGCGCAGGCGGAACTCCCACGTCAGCGGGTCCAGCGCGCGCCACTCCTCCGCCAGGCCGGGGCGCGGGCGCTGGCGGTCGTCGGTGTCGATCAGCGCGTCGAAGACGTGCATCGCCACCGTGTTGTTGGGCCCAAGGATGTGGTGGTGCGGATCGAGCGTCGTCACGTCACCGCCCAACCCGATGGTCAGGCGCGCGGCCGCCGCCGGCAGGGTGGCGAGCAGGGCCACCGCCAGCAGCACACCCCCGGCCATCCGCCGGACCATACCGCGCTTCGACGCCACGCCCGTTCCTCCGTCGCTGGACCCGCCCATCGTCAGTTCGATACATTAACAAAGTATTGGACGCGAGTCGCAATCCAGGCGAAGGTTGGTCATACCAGAAGCGTCGCACGGCAGCCGTGCGGTGCGGCACCCTTGATGCCTGAACCACGCACCGTTCCCGCCACTTTCAGTTGGATCCGGCCGGCGATGATCTTCGACACGCTTCTCGATCAGTTTCTTGTGGCCGCCTCCATCGCGGCGCCCGGGGTGATGTCGTTTCACATGCTGCGCGCCGAGCAGCGGCCGCGCGCGCTGGCGGCCGGCGGCGGCATGCTCTTTTCCGTGCTGTGGGCGGGCGTGGTGGCCCTGATCGTCACCGTCGCCACGGACACGGCGATACCGGGGCCGCTGTGGGCGGCGCTGCTGACCGGGCTGATGCTGGTGGAGGCGTTCCTGGCGCCGGCCGACCGAACGGCCTGACGGGCCGGACGCGCGATCAGTAGAACAGGATGTTGGTCACGGCGATGCGGACCCGGCCGTCCGCGTCGGGCGGCAGCGCGCCCAACCGGATGTGCGCCCGCCGATGCCCGCCGGCGAGGTCGTTCAGCGCGCCGGCCCCGCGCTCCGCGTGCAGGCGGCGCAGCGGATGACTGGCCACCGGCAGCGCGTAGGACGCGTCGGACGCGTCGACGAACCGGCAGACCACGCCCCGCGGCCCGTCATCGAAGCTCATCTGGGCACCGGCCCGCACCTCCACGGCACCCAGCGACGGGCAGTCGTCCCCCGCCATCACATGATAGCCATCGCACTGCGGGTGCCCGTCGCGCAGCGCGGCCCCGAACAGGGCGGCCACCGACGGCGATTCGCTGGGGCGCAGGGCGGCCAGCAGCGGGTAGCGCCCCAGCGTGCCGACCAGTTCCGGCACCACGGCCACCGCCACGTCCTCGCGGGCGAAGGGCAAACCGCGCTCGCCCGCCGGCTCCGCCGTTTTCAGGCGAACGACGTTCCCCATCTCGAACAGGTGCGGGCCGGCCAGTTCCTCCGTCCACACGGCGCCGGAAGCCGCCAGACGCGGGCGCAGCAGGCGCCGCTCCTCCGCGCACCAGCCCGCCACGCAGATCTCACCGGGAAGATCGGCCACGTCAGTGATGATGAGGCTTATTACTTTCACACCTAAGCTTCTCGCAAGATGTCGCCTTCAGGACTCCATCGTACGACATTCGAAGCCTTTCGCCAATATTAGCACTTTACATATTATGGTATGAACAGGAAGGCATAGGACCGGCACCGGTGGCGCCAAGGGGGGACCGCGGGCGGCGGGAAACCCACGCCGACGGAGCGATCAGCGGCCCGGCGCCGGCCCGAGAAGCGCGCGGATGGTCTCGATCACGGCGTCCGGGGCGAACGGCTTGCGCAGGACGACCAGCCGTCCCGGCTCCGCCACCGGGAGGCTTTCGCTGTAGCCGGTCATCACCACGATGGGCAGTTCCGGGCGCTGCGCGCGGATGCGACCAATCAGCGCAATGCCGTCCAGGCGCGGCATGCGCAGATCGGTGAGCAGCAGGTCGGCGGGGTCGCGCTGCTCGGCCTCCAGGGCCTCCAGGCCGTTGTGCGTCACCGTAACCCGGTAGCCGGCCTCCTCAAGGATGTCGGCCAGGGTGGTCGCGACGAGGATTTCGTCGTCGGCCACGATCACATGCACATGCGCAGACACGATAAGTCACCCAGTGACACAAACGTCATATCGGTACGTAACCCATCCCACCCGCAAAAGCCACCATCCACTTTTCATAAGTCTTTGCGCCCGAGACGCCGCGATTGGGCAGGCGATCATTTCCACCAACCGCCGGCCGTATCACGCGCGTGATACGAAAACTGCCGCCGGCGGACTAGGTCGCGGGCTTTCCAAGGCAATCGTTCAGGGCGCCGATCAGTTCGCGCATGGTGAAGGGCTTGGCGAGCACCGCGTCGGCGCCCATGGTGCGCGCGACCTCCAGCAGGTCGACGTTGTTGACGCGCGCCCCGCCGGAAATGGCGATCACCTTCACGCCAGGGGTGAGCTGGCGAAGCTGGATGATGGTCTCGATGCCTTCCTGGCCGGGCATCAGGATGTCGGTGAGGACGATGTCGGCGGGATGCGCGGCCTGCATGGCCACGCCCTTGCGGCCGTCGCTGGCCTCCGTCACCTCGTAGCCGGCGACTTCCAGCATCTGGCACAGCGTCAGCCGCACCATGTCCTCGTCGTCAATCACCAGAACCTTGGTCATGAACCGGCCCCACAATCCGCGTGGCGTGATAGGCACGGCAAGGCGGCCGCGGAGTCAAGCCGTTTTCCCGTGACGTCTGCCCTCAGGCGTTCACCGCTTCGGCCTCCGCGCCCTCCGCCGGCTCGGGGTCGAGAAGCGGCAGGTGGATGACGAAGCGGGTGCCCTGCCCCGGCGCGCTCTCCACCGCGACGGCGCCGTCGTGCGCGGTGACGATGCTGTGCACCACGGCCAGTCCGATGCCGGTTCCCTCGCCCACCGGCTTGGTGGTGAAGAAGGGCTCGAAGACGCGGGCGCGCGTCTCCTCGCTCATGCCCGCCCCGGTGTCGCGAACGCTGAGCCGGGCGTAGCGGCGGCCGGCGTCCAGGGTCGCGGGCAGCTCGCCGTCCGCCGGCCCCAGCGTGATGGTCAGCTCGCCCCCCTTGGGCATCATGGCGTAGGCGGCGTTGCTGGTGAGGTTGAGGAGGATCTGCTGCACCTCGCCGTCCTCGCAGGCGGTCCACAGCTCGTCCTCGGCGATGTCCTCGCGCACCACGACGGGGGCGGGGATCACCGTGCGGATGATGCGCAGCGCCTCGTTCACCGCACGGCGCAACGGCCACGCCGCACCGCTCTGCGGGCTGTAGCGGCTGAAGGTGAGGATGCGGCGGACCAGTTGGCGCGCCCGGTCGGCCGCGTCCATGGCGATCTCCAGGTTGCGCCGGGGCCGCGAGCCGTCGGGCAACTGCATCATGGTCAGCTCGACCAGCCCGATGATGGGGACCAGCATGTTGTTGAACTCGTGCGCCATGCCTCCGGCGAGCTGGCCCACCGCCTCCATGCGCTGCGACATCTCCAGCGCCTTCTCGGTGGTGCGCTGACGCTCGGCCGCGCGCTTGCGCTCGGTCGCGTCGAAGGCCAGCCCGTCCCACACGATCTCTCCGCTCGACCGGCGGCGCGGCTGCGACACGCTGTGCAGCCAGCGGGTCTCCCCGTCGGTGGTGACGCCACGGAACTCGATGTCGGCGGTGCTCATCGTGCGCGCCGACTCGGCCAGGCAGGCGCGGACCCGCTCGCGGTCGTCGGGGTGGATGAACTGCTTGAACCGTTCCGGATTGTCGGCCAGCGTGGCGGGGTCCAGGCCGAAGAGGGTGCGGACGCCCTCGCTGACGTATTCGTAGCAGACGGTCCCGTCGGTGCGCAGAACGCGGCGGAACACCAGCCCCGGCAGGTTCCGCACCAGCGCGCGGAAGCGCTCCTCCGAGTCGAGAAGGGCGGATTCGGTGCGGCGGCGCTCCGTGACGTCCTCGATCAGGCTCATCAGGCCGATGACGCGGCCGGCGTCGTCGCGCACCGGCACGGCCGACACCAGCAGGTCCGCCAGCCGGCCGTCCTTGCGCCGCCGCACCACCTCCAGCTCCCGCAGGGTCTGGCCACGCATCACCAGCTCGACCAGCCGGGCGCGGACCGCTTCATCATCCTCCGGCACGAAGGGGATCGGGCCGCCCAGCACCTCGTCGGCGCGCCAGCCGAAGATCTGCTCGGCCGCCCCTTCCCACAGCAGCACCTTGCCGCGCTGGTCGATCACCACGACGGCGAGCGGGATGGCGCGCAGCAGCGCGCGGTTCAGCGCGTTGATCTCCTTCAGCGCGGCCTCGGTCAGCTTCAGCGCGGTGATGTCCGTGCGCAGGCTGACGATGCCGCCGTCGCTGGTGCGCCGTTCGCTGACCAACAGCCAGCGGCCGTCCGCCAGCCGCCGCTCGCACGGGATCGAGGGGTCGCGGTGGTGGGCGAGCTGGAGGGCGACCCACTCGTCCACGTCCATCCCGCCCAGGTCGTAATGGCCGCGCGCCACGCCGGCGCGCAGCACCTCCTCGAACCGGACGCCGGGCACGATCAGGTCGGCCATCGGCGCGTACAGCTCGCGCAGGCGGCGGTTCCACAGCACGATGCGGTCGTCGCGGTCGAACAGCACGAAGCCTTCGGAGATGCTGTCGATGGCGTCCAGCAGGCGGTTCGACGCCAGCTCCGCCTGGGCGCGCAGCGACGTCAGCTCCGACAGGTCGCTGGCAATGGCGACGTAACCGATCGGCAACCCGTCGCGGTCGTGCAGGCGGGTCACCGTCACCAGCGCCGGGAGCCGGCTGCCGTCGCGACGGTACCAGGTCCACTCCCGCTGCGCCATGCGGCTGCCCTCCACCGGCGCCACCAGCGCCTCGAAACCGAACGCCTCCCGCCCCTGCGCGGCGCCGAGTCCGGCGGCGCGGCGCGCCACCTCGTCCGGGTCGTGGAAGACGAGCGGCGTGGCCTTGCCCACCAGCTCGTCACGCCGGTAGCCCAGCGCGCGCTCCGTCGCCGGGTTGAGGTCGAGGATGGTGCCGTCCACGGCGGTGGCGATCATCATGTGCTCGGCGCCCAGAAAGATGGCGCGCTCCAGCACCTGCAGGCGCTCGCGCTCGGCAACCTCGGCGGCCAGCGCGCGGTCGGCCTCGGCCAGCATGCGGGTGCGCTGCTCGACGCGCTCCTCCAGCCGCGCGTTGGCGGTTTGCAGGTTGCGGAACAGCACCTCGTAGGGGGCGGCCAGCGCGTGCGCCACCACCGCGCGGTAAAGCACGTAGAAGCCCGCCGCCTTCAGCAGGTGCCCGACGACGTGGATGGTTTCAAGGAACGTCGCGTAGAAACAGAACGCCACCTCCGCCCCGGCGGTCAGCGCCAGATAGAGGACGACCGTGCGCACCACCGGCTCCCCGATCACCGCGCGCCGCCGCCAGACCAGGACGAGGCTGGCCAGCTTCACCGCCACGAACGCCAGCTCGGCGGCGATCTTGAACGGCGTCAGCCCGCTGCCCGGCCGGTAGGCGTCCGGAAAGGCGCCGAAACCGAGGATGGCGGCGATCAGCCCCACCGTCAGCGCCATGAAGGCGAGGATCGCGCCCTGCCCGTCCAGGCGTTTCGGCGCGCTGAGCACCGCCGCAAGCATGGCCCCCGTCTCCACCCCGCGCGCCGCCAGCCAGAGCTGGCTGGTGGCATTGCCGCCGTCGTCGGGGAACACGCCCAGGCCCGGCATGGTCAGCGCGTGCAGCGTGTCGAGGATGCCGACGAACAGGCACGCCACGCCGAGCAGGCCGAGGAAGCTGTTGTCGGAGAAGCGCCGGGCGTTCCAGGCCACGGCGAAGGCGGCGAACATGATGGCCACCGCGAACATCTCGACCAGCGTGTGGAACGCCAGCCCGCCCTGCCCCGCCGCCAGCACGACGGCAAGGCCCACGGCGGCGAGCGGCAGGGTGAGATACGGCGCAACGGTGCGAAGGTCGAAGCGGAAGGGCATGGGTGCGGCCGGCCGGTCAGTCAGGGTACCGCCCCCATGCTAGGCGCTTCGTGCAAGGGATGCGAGAGTATGGAAGGATCTATGCCCGCACTCCTTGCTCCATCCGCGGCCTTCCCAAAACCGGTGGCGCCGGGCTATAGCGGGCGGCATGAGTTTCGCGCGATCCGTCGCCACCGTGGGCGGCCTGACCATGCTGAGCCGGCTGGCCGGCTTCGCCCGCGACATCCTGACGGCCGCCGTGCTGGGCGCCGGGCCGGTGGCCGACGCCTTCTTCGTGGCGCTGAAGCTGCCCAACTTCTTCCGCCGCCTGTTCGCCGAGGGCGCCTTCAGCGTCGCCTTCGTGCCGCTGTTCGCCACCCGTCTGCAGCAGGAGGGCCGCGCCGCCGCGCTCGCCTTCGCGGGGGAGGCGCTGGCGGTGCTGCTCACCGTGCTCGTCCCCTTCACCGCCGTGGCGGTGTGGAGCATGCCCTGGCTGATGCACGCGCTGGCCCCCGGCTTCGCCGACGAGCCGGCGAAGTTCGACCTGGCCGTCGCCATGGCGCGGCTGACCTTCCCCTACCTGATGCTGGTGTCGCTGGTGGCGCTGCTGGGCGGCGTGCTGAACGCCTTCGACCGCTTCGGCCCCTTCGCCGCCGCCCCCATCGCCTTCAACCTGACGCTGATCGCGGCCCTGCTGCTGGCACCCCGCCTGGGGCTGGAGCCGGGGATGGCCATGGCGGCGGCGGTGACGCTGTCGGGTGTCGCGCAACTGGTGTGGATGGCCTGGGCCTGCCGGGCGGCGGGGCTGACCGTGCGCCTGCCGCGCCCGCGCCTGACGCCCGCCGTGCGGCGGCTGTTCCGGCTGGTGGCGCCGGGCGCGGTGGGGGCCGGCGTCATGCAGATCAACCTGTTCGTCAACGTGGTGCTGGCCTCGCTGCTGCCCAGCGGGGCGGTGTCGTACCTATACTACGCCGACCGTCTGAACCAGCTTCCGCTGGGCGTCATCGGCATCGCCATCGGCACGGCGCTGCTGCCGGTGCTGGCCCGCCACGTCGCCGACGGCGACGACGAGGCCATCCGCCACGACGTCAGCCGGGCGCTGGAGTTCAGCCTGCTGCTGGGCCTGCCGGCGGCGACGGCGCTGGTGGTGGCCGGGCACCCCATCGTCGCCGTGCTGTTCGAGCGCGGCGCCTTCGGCGCGGCGGAGACCGCCGCCACCGCCTGGACGCTGGCCGCCTACGCCGTCGGCATCCCCGCCTTCGTGGTGGCGAAGGTGCTGAGCGCCGCCTTCTTCGCCCGCCAGGACACCGCCACGCCGGTGCGCGTGGCGGTCATCGTCACGCTGGCCAACGCCGGGCTGGGCGTGGCGCTGCTGCCGTGGCTGGCGCAGGCGGGGATCGCGCTGGCGACCGGGCTGACGGCGTGGCTGAACCTGGGGCTGCTGGCGCGCGCGCTGAACCGGCGCGGACATCTGGAGCTGGACGCCCGCGTGCGCCGCCGCGCGCCGCGCATCGTGCTGGCCGCCGCCGGCATGGGGGCGGCGCTCGCCGCCGGGGCGGCGGCTCTGGCGCCCTGGCTGGCGGACGGCGCCACGGCGGTGCGCTTCGGCGCGCTGGCGCTGCTGGTGAGCGGCGGCGGGGTGGTGTTCTTCGTCCTGGCGCACGCCCTGGGCGGCGCGGATCTGGCCGACCTGAAGGCGTTCGTGCGGCGGGAACGGATGGCGTGATCCAGCGGGCGTCTTGACCCGGCCGGGTGCGAGCGTCCATAAAACCGGCCTTCCCGGCGTTATCAAGCTCAGCGAGAGGGGCCACCCGTGAACCGCATCTTCTCCGGCATGCAGCCGACCCGCCAATTGCACCTCGGCAATTACCTGGGCGCGCTGCGCAACTGGGTGGCCCTGCAGAACGAGTACGAGTGCATCTTCTGCGTCGTCGACCTGCACGCGCTAACCATCGACCAGGAGCCGGACGTCCTGCGGAACAACATCCGCGAGGTCACGGCCGCCTACATCGCCGCCGGCATCGACCCGGACAAGAACATCCTGTTCAACCAGTCCTTCGTGTCGCAGCACTCGGAGCTGGCCTGGATCCTGTCCTGCCACACGCCGCTGGGCTGGCTGAACCGCATGACGCAGTTCAAGGAAAAAGCCGGCAAGCAGCGCGACATGGCCAACCTCGGCCTTTACTCCTACCCCGTGCTGATGGCCGCCGACATCCTGCTGTACAAGGCCACGCACGTGCCGGTGGGCGAGGACCAGAAGCAGCACCTGGAGCTGTCGCGCGACATCGCCGGCGCTTTCAACCGCCGCTACGGCGTCGAGTACTTCCCGCTGCCCGAGCCGCAGATCCTGGGCGAGGCGACGCGCGTCATGAGCCTGCGCGACGGCACCAAGAAGATGAGCAAGTCGGACGAGTCCGAGTACAGCCGCATCAACATGACGGACGACGCCGACACCATCGCCCAGAAGATCCGCAAAGCGAAGACCGATCCCGAGCCGCTGCCCGATACCCTGGAAGACCTGGAAAAGCGCCCGGAGGCCGACAACCTCGTGACCATCTACGCCGCCCTTTCCGGCGAGACGCGCGAGCAGGCCATCCAGCGCTTCGCCGGCGCCCAGTTCTCGCAGTTCAAGACGTCGCTGCTGGACGCCGCGGTGGCGCACCTGTCGCCGATCACCAAGCGGATGAACGAGCTGCTGGCCGACAAGGCGGAGATCGACCGCATCCTGCGCAAGGGCGGCGAGCGCGCGGCATCCATCGGCCAGACGCACCTGGACGAGATCAAGGACATCATCGGCCTCCTGCGCCCGTAGGGCGCATCAACGCGCCTCCCGCGCCCGTAGGGCGCGTCACGGGCCTGTTGCGCCCGTAAGGTGCGGCACGCCATGATGCACGGATGACCGCCCCCATCCTCCTCACCGGCTTCCAGCCCTTCGGCCCGCACGCCGTCAACCCGACGTCGCTGCTGATGGAACGGCTGGCCGGGGCGGAGGGGGTGGTCACCGCCGTGCTGCCGGTCGAATACGACGTCTGCGGCGACGCCTTCGCCGCCCTGGTGGAGGAGCATGAACCCGCCGCCGTGCTGTCCTTCGGCCTCGCCTTCCGCACCGAGTCGGTGCTGATCGAGCGGCTGGCCTGGAACCGCGACGAGAGCGAGCAGGCCGACACCGCCGGCGTGGTGCGCGAGGACGCGCCAATCGTCGAGGACGGGCCCACCGCCTACGGCATCGGCATTCCCGTGCCGCTGCTGCTGCGCACCCTGGCCGCCGCCGGCCTGCCGGTGGGCCTGAGCGACCACGCGGGCGGCTTCGTGTGCAACCACCTCTACTACCGCGCCCGCCACGTCATCGAGACGCGCGGCCTGGACCTTCCCATGGCCTTCCTGCACGTGCCGCCGCTGCCGGAGCAGGTGGCCGGGCAATCGGGACGCTCCGGCCTGCCGCTGGAGCGGCTGGAGGTGGGCGTGCGCGTGCTGGTCGACGTGCTGCACCAGGGGCTGGGCGGCGTCTCGGTCTAGCTGTCTCGGTCTGGCGTTCCGTCAGCCGAGAAGCACGCTGACGAACATCGGCGCCCACAGCACGGCCAGCCAGACGAGGCCGAAGAAGACCCCGTTGGTGATGTCGGTGAAGGTCGGTGCTTCCAGACGGTGGATGCGCCACAGCGCATCGCGCTCGCCGCTCTCCGGTGGACGTGCATCAGCCATTGCCGCACCTTTCGTTCCAGGACGGTAAGCAACGGCGTGAGCGGGGCAGCGGTTCCTCTGCCTGACGGAGGTGTCCGGGAGTGATGGCGAAGTGCGCTCAGGCGCTCTTGGCGCGGCGCAGCTCGGGGCCGGGGGCCGGAGCAGGGGTGGGGGCGCTGACGATGGTGCGCAGCGATTCGAGGAAGGCCCGGCCATTCTCGGTAAGCGTGACGATCTTGCGGCGGCGTTCGCGCGGGTCTTCTTGCGACTGCACGAGGTCGAGCCCCGCCTTGCCGAAGGAATGCCAGCGGCTGAGCGCGGCGACATTGCGCGAGGCGGAGGATTGGGCGATGCCCAGGCGTTCCGCAAGCTCGCCGATCGAAATGCCTTCGTTCTGCGCGATGGTCAGGAAGGACAGCGCGTATTGAATCGGCAGGTCGGGGTCGAGCGAGCGGAACGCCTCGAGCACACGGGTTACGGTCGCCACCTCGTCATGGCGGTTGCGGGCCGGCATCAGCGAGCCCCCTCGACCGTCCGGGCCGCGCGGGCGGTGCCCACCGGGCCGGCGTGTAGATGATGTTCAGGCGTCCAAGCCATACGACGAATTCCCCGTTTTCCCGCCGGAGGTCGAAGAAACCGTCCGGGTTCGCCCAGCGGGCGTGTTCGACGAAGACGTTATGACCGCACAGGCCGAGAAACACGCTCATGGGATCCCCTCGATATCCGAAATTCGCTGCTTGGGCTCTCGCATACGCACCAATGGTCATGTCGCATGGTGGTGGGGCGAGCTCGGCGGATTCGGGTATTGGGAACGACGAGTTTCATGACGGACCTCCGCGGTTGGATGGCGTGGTTGGATTGGGTGGGTTGATGGAACGGCGAGGCTTCAGGTATCGCCGGTCAGTAATACGGACGCAAGGTGCAAAATGTCCGCGGACCCGAAAAGTTCCGTCCGCGGATGGATTCGGCCGCAAGAGGGGCGTCCGCCGCCTCGGCAAGGCCGACGTCGCGCAGCAGGTGTTCGGAGAGGTGGGAAACGTCGGGCGCGCCGCGCGGTTCGAGCCACCGCGACAACAGGGTGTGCCACAGGCCGGGCATGGGAATCTCCATGGTTTGCAGAGGCGCAAAACATCCGCTATAGGATGCTTCGTGTCAAGCCGGCCACACCATTTGCGCCACGCTGTGGCTGAACGGCAACGATCCTGGACAAGCCCGTTGCGCTGCGTCATCAAGGTCCCGTCGCACCCTCCGCTCCCCGGAACCGCCTTGCGCCTGCCCGCACTCCGCCTGGGCCTGCCGGCCGCGCCGCTGCTCGCCGGCCTGCTCGCCGGCCTGCTCGCCGCCCCGCCCGCCGTCCCCGCGGCGGCGGCCGAGGGCCGATTCGCGCCGGGTCCGTGCTGGTTCACCCCGCCCGACGGCGAGGCGGCGTCCTGCGGCACCCTGCTGGTGCCGGAGCGGCGCGACCGGCCGTCGTCGCGCCTGCTGCGCCTGCCCGTGGCGGTGCTGCGCAGCACCGCCGCCACGCCCGCCCCCGACCCGGTGATCTACATCGAGGGCGGCCCCGGCGCCTCCGTCTTCGGCACGGAGGAGCCGGCGGAGGAGCGCCTGGAGAGCTGGTGGGAGCTGTCGGCCCCGTTCCGCCGCACCCGCGACTTCGTGCTGTTCGACCAGCGCGGCGTCGGCCGCGCCGAGCCTGACACCAACTGCCCGGAACTGGACGCGCTGGCGGCGCCCGAGCCGCGCCCGGCGCCGCCCGCCCGGCGCCGCGCGGCGGAGGAGGCGGCGATCCGCGCCTGCGCCCAGCGCCTCCAGGCGGCGGGGGTCGACATGGCCGCCTTCTCCACCCCGGCCATCGCCGACGACGTCGCCGACCTGGCGGCGGCGCTGGGCGCGCCGCGCGTCAACCTGTTCGCCATCTCCTACGGCACGCGGGTGGCGCTGGAGGTGCTGCGCCGGCACGGCGGGCGGGTGCGCGCCACCGTGCTGGACGCCGTCTACCCGCCCGACGTCAACGCGCGGGAGGAGGAGGCGTGGCTGTCCCACCGGGCGCTGAAGCGGCTGTTCGACGACTGCACCGGCAGCCGCTCCTGCCGCGCCGCCTTCCCCGATCTGGAGGCGCGCTTCCGCCGCCTGATCGCCAAACTGGACGAGACGCCGACGGAAGTGGCGGTGGGCGACCCCATGGTGCCGCTCACCGTCCGGCTCGACGGCCGCGCCGCCGTCGCCGCGGTGCTGGAGGCGATGGCCGACGGCGAGTCGCTGGCCCGCCTGCCGCAGACGGTGGACGCGGCCACGCGTGGCCGGCTCTTCCGCCTTGCCCGCAACGCGCCCAACCCGTGGCTGGGCGACCCCGACACGGCGGAGGGCATGGCCTTCTCCATCGAATGCCGGGAGACCGTGAACGCCGCCGACCCCGCGCGCATCGCCGCCGACCACCGCCGCTGGTCGTGGGCCGCCCCGGCCACCACCTCCGCCGACGACCCCGGCCGGCGGGCCTGCTCCCTGTGGCCGGCCGGTGCGCGCGAGGCGATCGAACGGCTGCCGGTGGCCAGCCCGCTGCCGGTCCTGCTGCTGTCCGGCGCCTACGACCCGGTGACGCCGCCGGAATGGGGCGAGCGCGCCGCCTTCACCCTGCCGACCAGCCACCACATGGTGTTCCGCGCCGCCGGCCACGTGGTGACGGCGGGCGACGCCTGCGCGCTCGACACCGCCGCCGCGTTCCTCGACACCCCCGACCCGGCGGCGGTGCGCGCGTGCCGCAGCGCCCAGCGCCCGCCGAGATTCGTCACGCAGTGAGCCAACGTTGGGTTGAGCGCAGCGAAAACCCAAACGGTCACACCGCTTTCCTCGCCGGCAAAGCCGGCACCGCCTCCATCACCGGCAAAGCGAGCGCGGGGACCCGCACCGCCGCCGGACGGGCGCCCAGCGCCGGCCCCATGACCGCCTCCGCCGCCAGACGGCCGGAAATCACGCAGGCCTCCACGCCCGGCCCCGGAAAGGCGCCGCTGCCGGCAAGGCACAGGCCGCGCACCGGCGTCTTGCGTGACTGCGGCGGTTCACAGCCGTAGATCGCCCCGTCCGTGACGTGCGCGTAGCGCGCGAAGGTGGCCGCCGTGGCGTCCTGCCTGTGGATGATATGCCGTTCCAGATCCGGAATGACCCGCGCCGCGGCGGCGATCAGCGCGTCGCCCTCCCGCCGCTTGCGCTCCCGGTAGCCGGGGGCCTCGCGGTCCCAGCCTCCCCCGGCCGGCGCCAGCCGCAGCAGTTCGACCGACGCGCAACCCGGCGGGGCGTGGGCGGGATCGATGAGCGACGGCACGGCGATACCGACGCGCGGCTCATCCAGCACGAAGGACAGCATCGGCAGGTCCGGCACGATATCGAGGCCCAGCGTCACCATGAAGGCCGAGGTCGTCGGGCGCAGCGCCGCCGCTTGCGCCGCATAGGCCACCGGCAGGTGCTCGGCGCCGACGAGGTCGAGCATGGTGCGCCGCACGTCGGCGTTGGAGATCACCCAGGGCGCGCGCCGGAGCCGCCCGTCCGCCGTTTCCACCCCTGTCACGGCCCCCTGCTCGACCTGGATGCGCCGGACGGCGGTGCGCAGCAGCACCTCGCCCCCGTTCTCCCGCACCGCATCGACCAGCGCGTCGGCCAGCCGTTGCGAGCCACCCCGCGGGTAGCGCCCGCCCTCGAACCAGTAGCCGAAGATCGGCGCCATCTGCATGGCGGTCAGTTGCTCCGGCCGGTCCGACAGGTACCCCGTCAGGCTGGACAGCAGACGACGCGCGCCGGGATCCGGGACAAACCGTTCCAGCATCGCAACGAAGCTGGTCTCCCGCCAACGGGCAGCGTGCGGACAGGTGGTGGGATAGGTGCGCATCGCCTCCATCGTGTCGGGGATGTAGGGCAGGCCGCGCTCGGCGCAGCCACGGTAGAGGTCGCGGTGGATCCCGCGCATCTCCGCCAGGAAGGCCGCGACCCCGGCGGCGCTGCCCGGAAACTCGGCGGCCAGCATCGCGGCCAGCCCGTCCGCATCGTCGGGCAGGCGCCGATAGCGCCCGTCGGCCAGCACGCCGCGGTCGACCGGCAGCCACGTGACGCGCTCCTCCACCCCCACGGTGCGCAGCAGGTGGCCGATCGGCCCGCCCGGATGGGCGCCGCTGATGTCGTGCACGCCGGCGTCGAAGACAAAGCGCCCGGTCCGACCGTCGGCCCCGCGCACCTTGCGCTCCCACGAGGAACAGAAGCCGCCGGGTCGGTCGTGCGCCTCCAGCACGGTGACGCGCGCCCCGGACGCCGCCAGCAGCGCCGCCGCCGTCAGCCCGCCGATGCCGGCGCCGACGACGACCACGTCCCGCCCGTCGCCCTCGCGGGCGCCGATCACCGCCGGGGCCGGCCAGTCGTAGGGCTCCCGCGCCGCCAGGATCCGCCGCATGGCGCGGTCGGCGAGGAAGGCCGGGCCGCGGGCGTTCACCGCGATGCCTGCCACGGTGGCGACGACCGACACCGGCGCCGCCCACGCCCCCGGCAACAGGCCGAACGCCACCGCACCGGCCAGGAACAGCACGCCCCACACGGCGGTCACGGCGCGGTTGACCGCGACGAACTGCGGGAGTTCCCAGTACTCCCGGGGCCAGTCCTCGCGGGCGTACTGCAGCGTGAAGGGGCTGCCCGCCGCCAGGCTGCCGAACGCCATGGCCGCCAGCGCCAGATGCACGAGCAGGCCGAGGTGGCCGCGCGGTCCCGTCCAGCCGGCGGTCTCGGCCGCCACCAGGGCGGCGAAGAAGGCGGCGGCCACCAGCTCCGGCGCCTTCAGCGAGCCACGCAGGCGATCGACGACGCACAGCGCGAGGCTTGCGGCCAGGGCCGCCGCGCCGGCCAGCACGCTGCCGGCCGGCAGCAGGCTTCCGAACAGGATCCACGGCGAGAAGCCGATGACGATGCGCAGGGGTGTGGCGAGTTTCATGGCGGGACCTTCGGCAGGGAGCGGTTGTCCGCCAGAGTCCCGATGGTGGCGGGCCGCTCCAGCCGCCGTTCGCGAAAAGCCCGGTTTCCTTCGCCGGACGACGTCCCCGTCGATCCGCGAAGCGCGAAATGCCGGCCGCACGCCCACGAACGGTCTTGCGGCGGCGGCGTACGACGGGTACAGTCCCGCCCATGACGAACGTGTCGATTCCCGCCGCCGCCCTCACGGGGCGATTTTGGTACCGCTGGTACATCCCGGCGGCTTAAGGAATCGCGCACCCCGATGCAGACCCGAAGCCGCCCCAGCCAAGGCGGCTTTTGTGTTTTCCGGGCATCGATCGGAACCCCCATACCCCGCCAGGGCTGAGACGGCCTCCGACAAACCAAGGAGGTTGTTCCATGCTGGATTTCGATTTCGACGTCGTCACCGGCCCGTCGCTGGCGAGTTGCCCGGTCAACAAGGCCGTCACCGAAGCGGACGAGGACGCCACCACGCCCGAAAAGGCCGCCGCCGAACCGGTCAGCGCCCCGGCGCAATGCGCCGGTAGCTGAGCGCCTCGGCCACATGCACGCGGCGCACGCCGTCCGACCCGGCGAGGTCGGCCAGCGTGCGCGCCACGCGCATCACGCGGTGATAGCCGCGCGCCGACAGCTTGAGGCGCTCCGCCGCTTCGGTCAGCAGGGCGCGGCCGGGCGCATCGGGGGCGGCGACGTGCTCCAGCAGTTCGCCGTCGGCGTCGGCGTTGCAACGCACCGGCGGGCGCCCCTCGTCGGATTTGGCGCCCGGCTTCGCCAGGGGGGCGTAGCGTTCCGCCTGGACGGCGCGCGCCACCGCCACGCGGGCGGCGACGTCCGCGCTGCCCTCGGCGGCCGGCGGCAGGCTGAGGTCGGCGGGGCTGACGGCCGGCACGTCGATGTGCAGGTCGATGCGGTCGAACAGCGGACCGGAGATCTTCGACTGATAGTCGGCCGCGCACTTCGGCGCGCGGGCGCAGGCCAGCGAGGGGTCGTCCAGGTGCCCGCACCGGCACGGGTTCATGGCGGCGACCAGTTGGACGCGCGCGGGGTAGGTGACGTGCGCGTTGACGCGCGACACCACCGCCCGCCCGGTCTCCAGCGGCTGGCGCAGCGCCTCCAGCGTCGGCCGGGCGAACTCGGGGAGTTCGTCGAGGAAAAGGACTCCCATGTGCGCGAGCGAGATCTCGCCCGGCTTGGCGCGTGATCCTCCGCCGACCAGCGCCGGCAGGCTGGCACTCTGATGCGGCGAGCGGAACGGCCGGTTGCGCAGCAGCCGCCCGTCCTCCAGCAGGCCGGCGACGCTGTGGATCATCGAGACCTCCAGCGCCTCGGCCGGGTCGAGCGGCGGTAGCAGGCCCGGCAGCCGCGCCGCCAGCATCGATTTGCCCGATCCCGGCGGCCCGATCATCAGCAGGTTGTGCGAGCCCGCCGCGGCGACCTCCAGCGCCCGCTTGGCCGTCTCGTTGCCCTTCACGTCCCGCAGGTCCGGCGGCGTGCCGGGATCCTCCTGCAGGCGCGGCTTGGGCGGCGAGAGCACCTGTGTGCCCTTGAAGTGGTTGACGAGGGCGAGCAGGTTGCCCGGCGCCAGCACGTCCAGTTCCGTCCCGGCCCAGGCCGCCTCGCCGCCGCAGGCTTCCGGCACGATCAGCCCGCGGTCGTTGGCCAGCGCGTTGATGGCCGCCGGCAGCACGCCGGCCACCGGCGTCAGCGCCCCGTCCAGCGCCAGTTCGCCCAGCGCGCAGTAGCGCCGCATCTCCAGGTCCGGCAGCACGCCCATGACGGTGAGCAGCCCCAGCGCGATCGGCAGGTCGAAGTGCGATCCCTCTTTCAGCACGTCGGCCGGTGCGAGATTGACGACGATCCGCTTGGCCGGCAGCGACAGCCCCAGCGCGTGCAGCGCCGAGCGCACCCGCTCCCGGCTCTCGCCCACCGCCTTGTCCGGCAGGCCGACGATGGTGAAGGCGACGATGCCGCTGGACATCTGCACCTGGACGTCGATGTCCATGACGTCGATGCCCTGGAAGGCCACCGTGTTGATCCGCGCAACCACGCCGCAATACCCCTTCGCCAGATGCACGCGATTGTATGGGCGACCGCGCCGTTTTGCCAGTACGGCGCGCCCGCACGCCCTGGGGCCGGCTTCCGATTGGGCGCGGCGCGCGGATGCCCTATTCTCTCTCCCCAACGAACCGAACGAGGGGACAGAGACCCGTGCTTCTCCACCTGTGCACCTGGGCCGAGGTCGAGGCCTACCTGAAGACGTCGAAGGGCATCGTCATGCCCATCGGCTCCACCGAGCAGCACGGGCCGAACGGCCTGATCGGCACCGACGCCATCTGCGCCGAGGTCATCGGCCGCGAGGTGGGCGAGGCGGCCGGCGCCATGGTCGGCCCCACCATCTCCGTCGGCATGGCCGTGCACCACATGGAGTTCCCCGGCTCCATGACGCTCAGGCCCTCCACGCTGCTGGCGGTGATCCGCGACTACGTCACCTCGCTGGCCGAGCATGGGTTCGAGCGCTTCTTCTTCATCAACGGCCACGGCGGCAACGTGCCCACCATCCGCGCCGCCTTCTACGAGGTGTACGCCGAGCTGCGGGCGCTGAAGGGCTCGAACGCGCCGGACGTGCGCTGCGCGCTGGTCAACTGGTGGGAAGCGCCGGCCGTGGGCGCCCTGTCGCGCGAGCTGTTCCCTGGCGTCGAGGGCTCGCACGCCACGCCGTCGGAGGTCTCGGTCACGCAGTTCGCCTATCCCGAGGCGATCAAGAGCGCGCCGATGACCCCGCAGGTGGCCCCCAGCGGCGGCTTCCACGACGCGCGCGACTTCCGCCGCCGCTACCCGGACGGCCGAATCGGTTCCGACCCCTCTCTGGCCCGGCCGGAACACGGCAGGCGCTTCGTCGAGGCGGCGGTCGCCGGGATATCCGACCAGTACCGGAAGTTTGTCGACGAGGGCTAATCGGCCGCATGCGGCTTCGGCGCCGGCTGGGGCAGCGGTGCCGGCCGCAGCACCCGCTCCAGTCCATACATCAGCGGCGGCACGGCGAGGCCCAGCGCGATCGCCACCCAGGCCATGGCCGCCACGTTGTCCAGGCGGCCGTCGGGCAGCGTCTCCAGGATCTGCGCCGACAGGAAGGAGCCGGCGGCCGCCGCGACGTGCGTCACCGCCGACACCAGCGCCATGAAGCCGGCGCGTTCCTGCGGGTGCGGCACTCTGGAATAGACGGCGCTGTTCGCCACCATGCGTGCCCCGTTGCTCAGCATGAACAGCGGGAAGATCACCAGGATCGGCATCCACGCCCGATAGTCGAGGAAGCCCGCCCACAGCACCCCCGTCATCAACAGCGTGTTGACCAGCGTCACCGGCGCCGAACCGTAGCGGTCCACCGTGCGCCCCGCCGCCCGCATGCCGAAGAACGTCAACGCCCCGCCAACCATGTACAGCAGCCCCAGCCCGTCGCGCGGGTAGCCCAGGTTGTGCTGCACGTAGGCGGAGATGTTGGGGATCACCACGAACGCCTGCATCTGCAACAGCCCCGCGGTGGCGTAGGCGAGCCACACCGCGCGCCGCGACAGCAGGCTGCCGAGCCGCGCCAGCACCGCCGGGCCGGGCCCTTCCGTCAGGTGCCCGCGCTGCGGCGGCAGCACCGCCATCGCCGCCGCGACGACCACGGCCGCCAGGCCGGCCACCGCGAAGAACGGCAGCCGCCAGCCGCCCAGGCGCGCCAGTTCCAGCCCGACCGGCAGGCCGAGCACGGCGGCCAGCGAGAACGTCCCCATGACGACGCCCATGGCCCGTCCACGCCGTTCCGGCGCCACGCAGTCGGCCACCAGCGCGATGCCCAGCGCCACCGCCGGCCCGCCGAACAGCCCGGCCAGCACGCGCGTTGCCAGCAGCGTCGGCAGATCGACCGCGAGGCCGCCCAGCGCCGTCGCCACCACCAGCCCGGCCAGCGTCACCGCCAGCGCCGTGCGCCGGTCGAAGCGGTCGAGGAACGCCGAGCCCGCCAGCCCGGCGACCGCCGCGGCCAGCGTGTAGCTGCCGCCGACGTAGCCGATGTGCGACGGCGCGAAGCCCAGCGCCGCCGCGAAGTCCGGCCCCAGCGGCATCACCATCATGAAGTCGAGGACGTTGATGAACTGCACGGCGGCGATCACCAGCACGATGCGGCGTTCATCGGACGTCGTCTTTGCGGCGGCGGGGGACACGGGGACGCTCCGGGTTGGTGGAACAGATTTCCGCAGGCACTGTAACGGAGGCTGCCGCACCCGCGAAGCAACGCAACCATGCCCGCCCGGCACGGCGGCCCCGCGATGGGCTGCATTTGATTCAGCTCATTTAGCAAAGCCGAATATCGGCCTATCCTGCGCCTGCCCAACCATCCGGCCGCGCATCGCCCATGGATCTGACGCCGATTCTCGACCGCTTCGGAGAGAACGCGACCACCGCCGCCGGCGGGCTGGTGATCGGCCTGCTGTTCGGCATCTTCGCGCAGCGCAGCCGCTTCTGCCTGCGCTCGGCCGTCATCGAGTTCGCGCACGGCTCGCTGGGGCCCAAGGTCGCGGTGTGGCTGCTGGCCTTCTCCTCGGCCGTGGCCGGCACGCAGGGGCTGATCGCCGCCGGGCTGCTGGACGTGTCGGAGGCGCGGCTGCTCGCCACGCGGGGCAGCCTGTCGGGGGCGCTGCTGGGCGGCACGCTGTTCGGCGTCGGCATGATCCTGTCGCGCGGCTGCGCCAGCCGGCTGCTGGTGCTCTCGGCCAACGGCAACCTGCGGGCACTCCTCAACGGCCTCGTCTTCGCGGTGACGGCGCAGGCCTCGCTGCGCGGGCTGCTGGCCCCGGCGCGCGACGCGCTGGCCGGGCTGTGGACGGTGTCGGACGCCAAGGTGCTGAACCTGCTGACGTTCACCGGCCTGGGATCGGGCGGCGGGCTGGCGCTGGGGCTGCTGTTCCTGGCGGTGGCGGTGGGACTGGGCGTGCGCAACCGGGTGCCGGGCTGGGGCTGGGCCGGCGCCATGGGGGTGGGGGCCACGGTGGCCGCGGGCTGGTGGTGCACCTTCGCCGTCGCGTCGCAATCCTTCGCCCACGTGCCGGTGAAAAGCCTGGCCTTCACCGGCGCCTCGGCGGAAACGCTGATGCTGTTCCTCAGCCCGCCCGGCAACATCCTGGACTTCGACGTCGGCGTGGTGCCGGGCGTGTTCCTGGGATCCTTCCTCGCTGCGGCGTTGGCGGGCGAGCTGAAGCTGGAGGGTTTTCAGGGCGCCACCAGCATGCGCCGCTCGGTTTCGGGCGCGGTGCTGATGGGCTTCGGCGGCATGCTGGCCGGCGGCTGCGCGGTGGGGGCCGGCGTCACCAACGGCGCCATCTTCGCGCTGACCGCCTGGGTGGCGCTGACCGCGATGTGGGCGGCGGCGGCGCTGACCGACGCGGTGCTCGACCGGCCGCGCGGCGGGGCGCGTTCGGTAGCATCGTAACTGTTCGCCACGCGCATCAAAGCTGTCGCATCGCTACCGCACCCAGACCCTTTGTTGCGTGAAGGGCCGCATCAAGTGTTGTCCCGTTACGCTTGAGGTCCTAACATCGCCGCCCACCCGAAGCCGGCCCCACCCAGAACCGGCAGGGCGTCAGACCCCAAGGACCCGACCCCATGGCCGAGAACGACACCAACAAGCGCGTCACCGACGAAGAAGCCCTCCTGCTGCATTCCAGCGGCCGCCCCGGCAAGCTGGAGATCACGGCGACCAAGCCCCTGACGACCCAGCGCGACCTGGCGCTGGCCTATTCGCCGGGCGTGGCGGCGCCGTGCCTGCGCATCGCCGAGGACCCGTCGCTGGCCTACGACTACACGGCCAAGGGCAACATCGTCGCCATCATCTCCAACGGCACGGCGGTGCTGGGCCTGGGCGACCTGGGTGCCCTGGCCGGCAAGCCGGTGATGGAGGGCAAGGCGGTCCTCTTCAAGCGCTTCGCCGACGTCGACGGCATCGACCTGGAGGTCGATACGAAGAACGTGGACGAGTTCGTCAACTGCGTGCGCTTCCTCGGCCCCTCCTTCGGCGGCATCAACCTGGAAGACATCAAGGCGCCGGACTGCTTCATCATCGAGGAGCGGCTGCGCGAGCTGCTGGACATCCCCGTCTTCCACGACGACCAGCACGGCACCGCCATCATCGCCGCCGCCGGCCTGATCAACGCCTGTGACATCACCGGACGCAACATCAGGGACGTGAAGATGGTGGTGAACGGCGCCGGCGCCGCGGGCATCGCCTGCGCCGAGCTGTTCACCGTGATGGGCGTGCCGCGCGAGAACATCACGCTGTGCGACACCAAGGGCGTGGTCTACCGCGGCCGGACCGAGGGCATGAACCAGTGGAAGTCGGCCTTCGCGGTGGAGACCGACAACCCGTCCCTGGCCGACGCCGTGAACGGCGCCGACGTGTTCGTCGGCCTGTCGGCCAAGGGCGCCATGACGCCGGAGATGGTGAAGTCGATGGCGCCCAAGCCCATCATCTTCGCGCTCGCCAACCCCGATCCGGAGATCACGCCGGAGGAGGCCAAGGCGGTGCGCCCCGACGCCATCGTCGCCACCGGGCGGTCGGACTACCCGAACCAGGTCAACAACGTCCTGGGCTTCCCCTACCTGTTCCGTGGCGCCCTGGACGTGCGCGCCACCACCATCAACGAGGCGATGAAGGTCGCCGCCGCCAAGGCGCTGGCCGCGCTGGCGCGCGAGGACGTGCCGGACGAGGTGGACGCCGCCTATTCCGGCCGCCGCCTGCGCTATGGCCCCGACTACATCATCCCGGTGCCGTTCGACCCGCGCCTGATCGTCACCGTGCCGGCCGCCGTCGCCCAGGCCGCCATGGAGAGCGGTGTCGCGCGCAAGCCGATCGTCGACATGACCGGCTACCGCAACCACCTGCGCACCCGCCTGGACCCGACGGCCGATTCGCTGGAGCTGATCCTCGACAAGGTGCGTTCCAACCCGAGGCGCGTCGTCTTCGCCGAGGGCGAGGAGGAGCGCACGATCCGTGCCGCCCTGGCCTTCCGCGCCGCCGGCTACGGCATCCCCGTGCTGATCGGCCGCGAGGAGGTGATCAAGGAGCGCATCGCCGCCATGGGCCAGCACGCCGTCACCGACCTGGAGGTCCACAACGCGCGGCTCTCCGACGCCAACCGGCGCTACACGGACTTCCTGTACCGCCGCCTGCAGCGCAAGGGCGTGCTGCGCCGTGACTGCGAGCGCATGGTCAACCAGGACCGCAACGTCTTCGCCGCGCTCATGGTGGCGCAGGGCGACGCGCACGCCATGGTGACCGGCCTGACCCGGACGTTCCCCGTCTGCTTCGAGGAGGTCACCCGCGTGTTCGACCCGAAGCCGGGCGAGCGGGTGTTCGGCCTGACCGTGCTGGTCAACCGGGCGCGCACGGTGTTCATCGCCGACACCACGGTGAACGAGGTGCCGGACAGCGAGATGCTGGCCGACATCGCCATCCAGGCCGCCGCCAAGGCGCGCCAGATGGGACACGAGCCGCGCGTGGCGCTGCTGTCCTATTCCAACTTCGGCCAGAACCGGCACGGCGAGAACGTCGCCCGCGTGCGCGACGCGGTGTCGATCCTCGACTCGCGCCGGGTCGACTTCGAGTACGACGGCGAGATGTCGGCCGACGTGGCGCTGGATCACGAGCTGATGCGCCGCGTCTACCCGTTCTGCCGCCTGTCGGGGCCGGCCAACGTGCTGGTGATGCCGGCGCTGCACGCCGCCAACATCTCCGCCAAGCTGCTGCAGAAGATGACGCGCGGCACGGTCTTCGGCCCGCTGCTGATCGGCCTGGACCAGCCGGCGCAGATCGTCACCATGGGCGCCACGGTCAGCGACGTCGTCACCATGGCCGCCCTGGCGGCGCACGACTCGCTGCCCTGGTAAGCGATGAACAAGCCCCTCTCCCGCAAGGGGAGAGGGGCTCTGTCGTGCATGAATCTTTTGTGAAGGCCGTCACGGCGGGTTTGCGATGGTGTAAAACCTGTACGCATGAAGCCCGCCGTGCCGCCACCGCTGCAACTTTCCGTCGCCTTCGCGCTGGTCGCCGCCGCCGCCGCCGTGGCGCTGGCCTTGCTGCTCCTGCACATCGCGGTGCCGCCGGTGCTGCTGGCGCTGCTGGCCGTCGTCACGCTCGCCGGCTTCGTGCTGGTCGAGCGGTTGTTCCTGCGCGACATCGCCGCCGTCGCCGACTACGCCCACCGCCTGGACGAGGGGGAGGAGGCGGCCCCCCCCGCCGTCTGCGCCCCGCTGCGCCCGGTGGTCAGCGCCGTCACGCGCCTGCGCCGCAGCACCCAGTTGCAATGCGACCAGACCCGCGCCGAACTGGACGCCAACGAGGCGATCCTGGAGGCGCTGCACGACCCCTTCCTGCTGGTCGATTCGCACCGGCAGGTGGAGCACGCCAACGCCGCCGCCCGCACCCTGTTCGGCGAGCGCATGGTCACCCGCGACCTCGCCACCTCGCTGCGCAACCCCAACGTCCTGGAGGCGGTGGACGCCGTGCTGGGCGGTGCCGCGTCGCGCAGCGTGGAGTTCAGCCTGCCGGTCCCGGTCGAGCGCATGTTCGAGGTGCGCGTGAAGCCCTTCCGCCGCCGCCGGCCGGTCGCGACCGACGGGGCCACCGACGCCCAGGCGGAGGAGCGCACCGCCATCCTGACGCTGCACGACATCACCGCCATCAAGCGGTCCGATCAGATGCGCGCCGACTTCATCGCCAACGCCAGCCACGAGTTGCGCACGCCCTTGTCCACATTGCTGGGCTTCATCGAGACGCTGCGCGGGCCGGCGCGCGACGACGACGACGCCCGCGACCGCTTCCTCGGCATCATGCACGACCAGGCCAGCCGCATGACCCGGCTGGTCAGCGACCTGCTGTCGCTGTCGCGCATCGAACTGGACGAACACATGCCGCCCGGCGGCGCCGTGGACGTGGTGGCGCGCCTGGAAAGCGTGCTGGCCGCCTTCGAGCTGAAAGCGCGCGAGCGGCGCATCCGCCTGCGCCTCGTGGCGCCGGACGATGCGCCAGCGGTGGTCGGCGACGACGACCAGTTGACCCAGGTGTTCCAGAACCTGATCAGCAACGCCATCAAGTACACCCGCGAGCAGAGCGAGGTGACGGTGACCGTGTCGGTCAGCGACGGCAGCGCCGTGGGTGCGCCGGTCGGCGGCGTGCGCGTGCCGCGCGTCGGCGGCGGGCCGATGGTGGCGGTCGCCGTGGCCGACCAGGGCGAGGGCATTGCCCGCACCCACCTGCCCCGCCTGACCGAACGGTTCTACCGCGTGGACGCCGCCCGCTCCCGCGCGCTGGGCGGCACCGGGCTCGGGCTGGCGATCGTCAAGCACATCATGAACCGCCACCGCGGCCGCATGACCATTGAAAGCGAGGTCGGCGTCGGCAGCACCTTCACCGTCTACCTGCCGGCCGAGGCCAAGGCGCAGGCGGAAGCGGCGGAACGGCGCGGGGCGGCATAGCTTCCTTGCTCTCCCCGACCTCCGGCGGGGGAGGGAGCGAATGCGGCTGTCATAAAACCGTCATGAAACTGTAATCTATCCGTCTCATACCGGGGCTAGGGTCCGGCGCACCGACCGGAGAGCGGGAGAGACCGTCCGTGAACACCTGGAAGCTGGCCCTCGCCGCACTCGCGGCCGTTGCCGCCTGCGCCGTGCCGGGCTCCGGCGCGCAGGCGCAGTCGCGCAGCCAGATCCGCGCCGTCGGCTCCTCCACCGTGTTCCCGTTCACGACCGCCGCCGCCGAGGCGTTCGGCAAGACCAGCACGTTCAAGACGCCGGTCATCGAATCCACCGGCACCGGCGGCGGGTTGAAGCTGTTCTGCGCCGGCGTCGGCCCGGCCCATCCGGACATCGCCAACGCCTCGCGCCGCATCAAGAAGTCCGAGGTCGCGCAGTGCGCCGCCAACGGCGTCACCGAGATCACCGAGGTGACGATCGGCTTCGACGGCATCGTGCTCGCCTCCACCCGCGGCGCGGCGCCCGTGAACTTCTCCCGCGCCGTGCTGTGGAAGGCGCTGGCGAAGGAGGTGCCGGTGAACGGCAAGCTGGTCCCCAACCCCTACCGCACGTGGGCGGAGCTGGACCCGGCACTGCCCAACACGCCGATCGAGGTGCTGGGCCCGCCGCCCACCTCGGGCACGCGCGACGCCTTCGTCGAGCTGGTCATGGAGGCCGGCTGCCACGCGGTGCCGGAGGTGAAGCAGGTCGTGCCCGACGACAAGGCCCGCGTGCGCGTCTGCGCCTCGGTGCGCGAGGACGGCGCCTATGTGGACGCCGGGGAGAACGACAACCTGATCATCCAGAAGCTGGGCGCCAACCCCGGCGCCTTCGGCGTCTTCGGCTACAGCTACCTGGACCAGAACCGCGACAAGCTGCAGGCCGCCGAGGTGGACGGCGTGACGCCCACCTACGAGGCGGTGGCGTCCGGCAAGTACCCGGTGGCGCGCTCGCTGTTCGTCTACGTCAAGAGCGCGCACGCCGCCGTCATCCCCGGCATGCGCGAGTTCATCGCCGAATACACCTCCGAGCGCGCCATGGGCGAGGAAGGCTATCTGGCCGACAAGGGCCTGATCTCCCTGCCCAAGGCCGACCGCGAGGCGGTCCGCGCCGCCGCCGTGGCGCTGACGCCGCTCAAGCTCTGATCACCGGACACGCACGCATGCAGCTCACCGTCCTTCTCCTGGTGCTGGCCGCGCTGACGGCGGCGGGGTACCTGCTCGGGCGCTCCACCGCCGTCTGCCGCGCCAGGGGGCGGCTCGCCGCGCTGCACTCGGTGCCGGCCTACCACGGGCTCTATGTGGCGCTGTGGGCCGGGCTGCCGGCCTTCCTGCTGTTCCTGGTGTGGATGGCGGCGCAGGGCTGGATCGTCATGCAGCTCACCCTGGCCGCCCTGCCCGACCGGCTGACCGGCGTCGACGCCCAGGCGCTGAGCCTGCTGAAGGCCGACATCCTGAACCTCGCCGCCGGCATCAACACCGGCCGCCGGCCCGACCCGGCGCTGCTGGAGGCGGCGGCGCGCCACAACCGGCTGATGGACCTGGGGCAGTGGATGCTGCTGGCGCTGGGCGCCGCCACCGCCACCGCCGGCCTGCTGGCCGCGCGCAGCCGCATCACCACGGCGCTGCGCGCCCGCAACAAGGTGGAGCGGGTGGCCAACGTCTTCCTGGTCGTCTGCTCGCTGGTCGCCATCCTGACCACGGTCGGGATCGTGCTGTCGCTGCTGTTCGAGGCGATGCGCTTCTTCGCCGCCTACCCGCCGCTGGACTTCCTGTTCGGCCTGCACTGGAGCCCGCAGACGGCCATCCGCGCCGACCAGGTGGGCTCGTCCGGGTCGTTCGGCGCCATCCCGCTGTTCGCCGGCACGCTGCTGATCACCGCCATCGCCATGCTGGTGGCGGCCCCCATCGGCCTCTTGTCCGCCATCTACCTGTCGGAATACGCCAGCCGCCGCGTGCGCGCGACGCTGAAGCCGGTGCTGGAGATCCTGGCCGGCATCCCGACGGTGGTCTACGGCTTCTTCGCGGCGCTCACCATGGCGCCCTTCGTGCGCGAGGTGGGGACGGCGCTGGGCCTGTCGGTGTCGTCGGAGTCGGCGCTGGCGGCGGGCGTCGTCATGGGGGTGATGATCATCCCCTTCGTCAGCTCGCTGTCCGACGACGTGATCAACGCCGTGCCGCAGTCGCTGCGCGACGGCTCCTACGGCCTGGGTGCGACGAAGTCGGAGACGATCAAACAGGTCGTGATCCCCGCCGCGCTGCCGGGCGTCGTCGCCGCCGTCATGCTGGCGGTCAGCCGCGCCATCGGCGAGACGATGATCGTCACCATGGCCGCCGGCCTGTCCGCCAACCTCACCGCCAACCCGCTCCAGTCCGTCACCACGGTGACCACGCAGATCGCCACGCTGCTGGTCGGCGACCAGGAGTTCGACAGCCCGAAGACGCTGTCGGCCTTCGGCCTCGGCCTCGTGCTGTTCATCGTCACGCTGGCGCTCAACGTGGCGGCGCTGCGCGTCGTCCAGAAGTACCGGGAAAAGTATGACTGACATCGCCGAGCGCCACGCCGCGATCACCACCACCGCACCGAACGCGCGCTGGCACGGCGCCGCCTTCGAGGCGCGCCTGCGCCGCCGCTACGCCGCCGAACGCCGCTTCCGGCTGGCCGGGCTGGCCGCCGTCGCCCTTGCCGCGCTGGTGCTGGTCCTGCTGCTGGGCTCCATCGCCGGCAAGGGCTGGACCGCCTTCCAGCAGACGCAGATCCTGCTGGAGATCGACTTCGACGCGGCCGAGATCGACCCGCAGGGCACGCGCGACCCGGCGGTGCTGGCGAAGGCCAACACCATGAAGCTGATCCGCGACACCCTGGCCGCCCAGTTCCCGGAGGCGACGACCCGCGCCGAGCGCCGCCAGCTCTCCGACCTCCTGTCCTCCGGCGCGCCGTTCGAGCTGAACCGCATGCTGGTCGCCGACCCGTCGCTGGTGGGCAGCAAACAGGCGGTGTGGCTGACCGCCTCGGCCAACGTGGACCAGTTCATCAAGGGCCACATCCCGCGCGACGTGCCGGCGGCCGAGCGCAAGGTGAACGACCTGCAGATCCGCGCCATCGACGCGCTGACCGCCAAGGGCGCGCTGACCAAGGCGTTCAACACCACGCTGTTCACCGCCGGCGACTCCCGCTATCCGGAGCAGGCGGGCATCGGCGGCGCCATCGTCGGCTCGCTGCTGACGCTGGTGGTGTGCCTGGGCCTGTCGGTTCCCATCGGCGTGGCGGCGGCGGTGTATCTGGAGGAGTTCGCGCCCAAGAACCGCTGGACCGACGTGATCGAGGTGAACATCAACAACCTCGCCGCCGTGCCGTCGATCATCTTCGGCCTGCTGGGCCTGGCGGTGTTCCTCAACGTCTTCGGCATGCCGCGCTCGGCCCCGCTGGTCGGCGGCTTCGTGCTGGCGCTGATGACGCTGCCGGTCATCATCATCGCGTCCCGCGTCGCCATGAAAGCGGTGCCGCCCTCCATCCGCGAGGCGGCGCTGGGCATCGGCGCGTCGCGCCTGCAGGTCGTGCTGCATCACGTGCTGCCGCTGGCGATGCCGGGCATCCTGACGGGCATCATCATCGGCACGGCCCGCGCGCTGGGCGAGACGGCGCCGTTGCTGATGATCGGCATGATCGCCTTCATCGTCGACATCCCGCAGGGCTTCACCGACTCGGCCACGGTGCTGCCGGTGCAGATCTTCATGTGGGCCGACAGCCCCGAGCGCGCGTTCGTCGAGCGCACCTCGGCGGCGATCCTGGTGCTGCTGGGCTTTTTGATCCTGATGAACGGCCTGGCCGTGTTCCTGCGCAAGAAATTCGAGAGGCGGTGGTAAGCCATGCGCGTGCAGACCGAAACCCGGAGCGCCCCGGCGGCGCCCGCTCCCAACGCGAAGATGGTGGCGCGCGGTGTCAAGGTGTTCTACGGCGCCAAGCAGGCGCTGAAGGGCATCGACCTGGACATCATGGCCAACGAGGTGCTGGCCCTGATCGGCCCGTCCGGCTGCGGCAAGTCGACGTTCCTGCGCTGCCTGAACCGCATGAACGACACCATCGACAACGCCCGGATCGAGGGGACGATCACCCTGGAGGGAGAGGACATCTACGGCCGCCACGTCGACCCGGTGCAGTTGCGCGCCCGCGTCGGCATGGTGTTCCAGAAGCCGAACCCGTTCCCCAAGTCGATCTACGACAACATCGCCTATGGACCGCGCATCCACGGCCTCGCCGCCGGCCGCGACGAGATGGACGCCATCGTCGAGACGTCGCTGCAGCGCGCCGGCCTGTGGAACGAGGTGAAGGACCGCCTGCGCGAACCCGGCACCGGCCTGTCCGGCGGCCAGCAGCAGCGCCTGTGCATCGCCCGCGCCATCGCCGTGAGCCCGGAGGTGATCCTGATGGACGAGCCGTGCTCGGCGCTCGACCCCATCGCCACCGCGCACATCGAGGAACTGATCGATGAGCTGCGCGGCGCCTACACCATCGTCATCGTCACCCACAACATGCAGCAGGCCGCCCGCGTGTCGCAGCGCACCGCCTTCTTCCACCTGGGCGAGATGGTGGAGTGCGACGACACCGAGGAGATCTTCACCAATCCCCGCGACGAGCGCACCCAGGGCTACATCACCGGGCGCTACGGTTGAGACCAAATCCCAAATGACCACCGGAAAACCGCTGATCCTGATCGTCGAGGACGAGGCCGACCTCGTCACGCTGCTGCGCTACAACCTGGAGAAGGACGGCTACCGCACCGCCGTCGCCGGCGATGGCGAGGAGGCGCTGATGCTGGCCGGCGAGCAGACGCCGAACCTCGTCCTGCTCGACTGGATGCTGCCGCTGATGTCCGGCATCGAAGTGTGCCGGCAGTTGCGCCGCAACGCCAGGACGCGCGACATCCCCATCATCATGGTCACCGCGCGGGGCGAGGAGAGCGACCGGGTGCGCGGCCTCAACTCCGGTGCCGACGACTACATCACCAAGCCCTTCTCGCCGACCGAGCTGTCGGCGCGCGTGCGCGCCGTGCTGCGCCGCGCCCAGCCGGCGTTGAGCGAGGAGACGCTGCGCTTCGCCGACGTCGAACTCGACCTCGCCGGCCACCGCGTGCGCCGCCAGGGCCGCGACGTGCACCTGGGCCCGACCGAGTTCCGCCTGCTGCGCCACTTCATGCAGCACCCCGGCCGCGTCTTCTCGCGCGAGCAGCTTCTCGATCAGGTGTGGGGGCATGACGTCTACGTGGAGCCGCGCACCGTGGACGTGCACATCCGCCGCCTGCGCAAGGCGCTGAACGGCGACGACGGCCTGGACATCATCCGCACCGTCCGCTCCGCCGGCTATTCCCTGGACGACAAGGTGGTGTGAGGGATCGCCGCTCACCGGCCGTTTACCCTTCTTCGCTATGCTGCGCGCATCGGATGACCGGAAATGGCGCGAAGGATGCCGGAGATGACCAAGGGTTGCTGGCGCGGCCTGATCGCGGGCCTTGCGCTGTGGGTGTCGGCGGTGGCGCCGGCCTCCGCCGGCGATCACGTGGCGAAGACGCTCTACCTCAACACCGGCGTCGGCGCGCCCTACACCACGCCCGACCGCAAGGGCTTCCTCGACCAGCTCGTCGCCGAGCTGTTCGCCCGGCTGGGCCTGGAGGCGCAGGTCATGGTGTACGAGGCGACCGAGCGCGGCATCATCAACGCCAACAAGGGCATCGAGGACGGGCTGGTGCTGCGCGTCCGCGGCCTGGAGAAGGCCTACCCGAACCTCGTCATGGTTCCGGAAAAACTCATCGACAACGATTTCGTGGCGATCTCCGTCAACCACGACTTCACCACAGACAGTTGGGCGTCGCTGGCCCCGTACGAGGTCGCCTACATCATCGGCTGGAAGATCTTCGAGAGCAACCTGCCGCCGGTCCGGCAGATCGTCACCGTCGCCGATGCCAACCAGCTCTTCACCGTGCTGGAGAAGGACCGCACCCAGGTGGCGCTGTACGAGCGCTGGCAGGGGCTGTGGCGGCTGCGCAACCTGGGCGCCCGCGGCCGCATCCTGGAGCCGCCGCTGGCGCGCACGGAGATGTTCATCTACCTGCACAAGGACCGCCAGGGACTGGTCGGGCGCGTGTCGGCGGAACTGGCGATGATGAAGGCGGACGGCAGCTACCGCGCCATCTTCGAACGCACGCTGGGGCCGTACCCGCAGTAGAACGTCCCTAAACGCCCTTCAACGCAGTCACCGCCTCGCGCAGCACCTCCAGCTTGCGTTTGAAGCGGCCGGTGTCGTCGCTTTCCTCGATCCAGCCGATCATGAGGGTCAGCGCCTCGGCCACCCTGGCCGGCAGGGCGGGGTCGCGGCCGCGGATCACGGCGGCGAGGCGGCCGATCTCGGCCTCGTGCGGCAGGCCGTCCATGGCGTCGGCGGCGATCGCCTCGAAGGCGTTGGCGTACTTGAGGGCTTCGGACATCATCAGATGAACAGCATGGCGCCGCCGGGGGTCACGGCGTTGAGGAAGCTGACGACGCCGCCCGTCTGCACCGGCACGTCCGGGCGCAGTTCCACGCCGGCCGGCAGGCCCAGCGCGCGCAGGCCCATCTCGCACGCCATGATGGTGACGCCCAGCGCCACGCAAGCCGCCAGCAGTTCCTCGAAGGTGGCAAGGCCCTGCTTGGCGAAGCTGCGGTCGCGCTCGTCCGGGCCGCTGCCGTTGTCGGCGGCGTCCAGCTCGTACCAGCCCGGCACGCCCGGCTGGCGCTCGCCCACCAGGGCCAGCAGCGCGCGGCCGGTGAAGAACAGCGTCACGCGCCGATTCGTGGCCGCCGCGGCGCTGGCCATGACCAGCGCGTAGTGCACCCGGTCGTAACCGCCGGCGAACACCACGATGGACAGGCTGTCCGGCCCCTGCATGGCGCGTCCCTCGCTATCGGAAAATCAATGGATCGAGAGGTCGGTGATCGTCGGGTGTGCGCCGCACAGCGGGCACTCCGGGTCCGGCTTCACGGCGATGCGGTGGAAGGAGGCGTGCAGCGCGTCGATCATCAGCATGCTGCCCGCCAGGCTCTCGCCGATGCCCAGCAGTTCCTTCAGCACCTCGGTCGCCTGCATGGTGCCGACCAACCCGGCCAGCGCGCCCAGCACGCCACCCTCGGAGCAGGACGGCACCATGCCGCGCGGCGGCGGCTCGCGGAAGATGCAGCGGTAGCAGGGCTTGTGGTCGCCCCCCGCCGCGCGCTCGAACGCCTTGAAGGTGGACACCTGCCCGTCGAAGCGCAGCATGGCCGCCGACACCAGCGACCGCTTGGCGAAGTAGCAGGCGTCGTTCAGCAGGAAGCGCGTGGCGAAGTTGTCGGAGCCGTCGGCCACGAGGTCGTAGCGGCCGATCAGGTCGAGCGCGTTGTCCTTGTTGATTCGCGTTTGGTGCGTTTCGACGCGGACGTCGGGGTTCAGCGCCCGCATGCGCGCAGCGGCGCTCTCCACCTTGGGCACGCCCAGGCTGGTCTCGTCGTGGATGACCTGCCGCTGCAGGTTCGACAGGTCGACCGCGTCGTCGTCGACGATGCCGATGGTGCCGACGCCGGCCGCCGCCAGATAGAGCAGCAGCGGGGAGCCCAGGCCGCCCGCCCCCACCACCAGCACCTTCGATTGCAGCAGTCGGGCCTGCCCGACGCCGCCGACCTCCGGCAGGATGATGTGGCGCGAATAGCGGTGGAGTTGCGTGTCCGTGAAGTCCATGCGCGCAGCATAGCGCAGATCCGCCCACCCCGCGCAAGCCATACCGAAGTGCCGGGGGCCGAAGTGCCGGGGGAGCGCCCGGCGCCGGTCAGGCGGTCTTCTTGGTCGTGGAGGCCTTCTGCGCGTCTTCCGCCGCCCACTGCTTGAGGCGCGTTTCGCGCTCGCGCAGGATCTTGTCGATCGGCCGCTCCTCGGTGGGCATATCGATGTTGGCGGTCTTCGGCACCATGGTGAGCTGGAACGGGATCTCGCCGATCACCTTCTTCGGCGGCACGATCACCACCTCGTACTGGCCGGGCTCGACCTTGTAGGTCTGTTTCTTCAGGATGTCGTTGATCTGCGCACCCGGCTTCATGGTGTCGCCCGAGGCCACCACCTTGCCGTCCTTGCTCATCACCGCCCAGCGGCTGAAGGGCAGGGTGAAGTCGAAGCTGAACTCGCCACCCTGCACGACGTTGAGCGAATGCTTCTGCACGCCGGGATCATTGGCGAACGTCTCGCGCGCGACGCCTTTCAGCGTGCCGCCGGACGCCAGCACCATGGCGTTGTTGCGGTGCGAGATCTCCAGCCCGTAGTCGCGGTTGTTGGCGCCGCGGATCTGCTGCTCGATCAGCGCCGTGTAGGTGCCCGGCCCCAGCTTGGCCGACGCCTGCGCGACGTCCTGGCCGGACTTGGCCTCCGCCACCACCTCGTTCCGATCGTTCATGATGCGGACGGTGGTGTAGGAGTTGTTGATCTTGAAGTTGAACTCGCCGGCCTTGTCGACGGTGAACTTGCGGTAGTCGGCCGAGTTGCCGCGCGGGCTCAGCTCGCTGGTCTTGCCGGTGAGCTGGAACCAATTCATCGAGGACGCGTTGGGGATGGCCACACTCATCGCAGTCACCTCCTGGCTCGCCGGCACGGGCGCGGGCGCAGCATAGTCTATGGTATGGTGCGCCCGTCAGCCTTTACGATTTGTTAAAACCGGTTGTGTGCAACGCGCGGTGGTGCCGCCGGCCCATCACCACCGATCAACCGACCAGCCCGATCCGGTCCAACCGCAGGGCCTTCAGCCAGCGCGCCGGATCGCTCCAGTCCGTACGGAAGTCGATGGAGAAATAGCGCACGTCGGCCCGCCCGACGAGGTTCTCCGCCGGCACCATGCCGACCCCGCCGGCCCATTCCGGCACCCGGCTGTCGACGGAGTTGGAGCGGTTGTCGCCCATCATGAAGTAGTGGCCAGCCGGCACCTCGAACACCGGCGTGTCGTCGACCGGCGTCAGGTAGGGGGCGTGCAGGATGCGGTGCTCCCGCCCGCCGGGCAGCGTCTCGACGAACTGCGGCACGTTGACGGCACGGCCGCCCACCTCCTCGACGTGGTCCTCGACCCGGCGCAGGCCGACGGCCTCGCCGTTCACATGCAGCACGCCGCCGACCATCTGGATGCGGTCGCCCGGCAGCCCGACCACGCGCTTGACGTAGTTCTCGCCCGGATCGCGCGGCAGCTTGAAGACGATGACGTCGCCGCGCTCCGGCGGGGATTCCAGCACGCGCCCCGCGAACAGCGGGGGCGACAGCGGCAGGGAATGGCGGCTGTAGCCATAGGCGGCCTTGTTGGCGAACAGGAAGTCGCCGACCAGCAACGTCGGCTCCATGGATTCGGACGGCACGTGGAACGGGTCGGCCACCGCCGTGCGCACGCCCAGCGCCAGCAGCACCGCCAGCCCCACCGTCTTCGCCGTGTCCGCCCAGGCCCCCAACCGGGACCCGTCCCGCTTCACCGCCATGCCGCCCTCCGCCCGTTCCCAATCTGCAGGTTGGGTTGAAACCCAACACGGTTCTCGCCATGAAAACGTTGGGTTTTCGCTGGCGCTCAACCCAACCTACACCCGAAGCCTATTTTTTGCGATTGGCCTCGTACCGCCGCTCGATGGCGTCCCACAGCGTGACTTCCAGTTGCGAGCCATCCAGGCGGTTGATCTCCTGGATGCCGGTGGGGGAGGTCACGTTGATCTCGGTCATGTAGTCGCCGATCACGTCGATGCCGACGAACAGCAGACCCTGCTCGCGCAGCACCGGGCCGATGGCGGCGCAGATCGCGCGCTCGCGGGCGTTCAGCTCCGTCTTCTTGGCACTGCCGCCGGCGTGGAAGTTGGCGCGCGCCTCGCCGTCCTGCGGCATGCGGGAGACCGCACCGGCCGGCTCGCCGTCGATCAGGATGATGCGCTTGTCGCCCTGGCGGATCTCCGGCAGGTACTTCTGCACGATCACCGGCTCGCGGTAGAGTTGGGTGAACAGCTCCAGGAGCGAGCCCAGGTTCTCGTCGTCCGGCTTCAGGTGGAAGACGCCGGCCCCGCCGTTGCCGAACAGCGGCTTGACGATGATGTCCTTGTATTCCGCCCGGAAGTCCAGGATCGCTTGGCGGTCGCTGGTGATCAGGGTGGGCGGCATCAGGTCGGGGAAGTGGGTGACGAACAGCTTCTCCGGCGCGTTGCGCACGCTCTTCGGGTCGTTCAGCACCAGAACGTCGGGCTGCACGTGCTCCAGCATGTGCGTGGCGGTGATGTAGGCCATGTCGAAGGGCGGGTCCTGGCGCATCAGGATGACGTCCATGCTCCGCAGGTCGACCAGCTTCGCCTCGCCCAGGCGGTAATGGGCGCCGCGCTTGCGCTCGACGGCCAGTTCGCGCACGCGCGCCTGCAGGCGGTTTCCGGTCAGCGACAGGTCGCGCGGGTGATAGTGGAACAGCGCGTGCCCACGCCGCTGCGCCTCCAGCGCCATCATGAAGCTGGAGTCCGTGTCGATGTTGATGGACTCGATGGGGTCCATCTGGAACGCGACGGCAAGGCTCATGGGAAGTGGTCTCCGGATCCTAGGGTAGTCGGGTCTTGAGCTGCTGGATCAGCATGGCGGCCTGGTGCATCAGCCGTTCGTTGTCGCCCAGCCGGATAAAGGTCTCCAGCGCCGCGATGGCGTCCTCGGTCCTGCCCTGGTGCGCTTCCAGAAGGCCGGTCTCGCGCCACAGCGCCGGCTCATCGGGTGCGAACAGGCGCATGCCCTCCAGCACGTCCAGCGCCTGCGGGACCTCGTTGGCCGTCAGGTGGCGGAGCTTCAGGTTGTTCTGCAGGCGCAGCAGGATGTCGCGGTTGCGCACGGCGGCGTAATGCTCGGGCGTCAGCTCGGCCGCCGTGCCGGCGGTGGCCTTCAGCAGGTCGCGCAGGTCGACGGCGGTGCGCACCTGCCCGTCGTTGAAGGGGTCGAGGATGGCGCGCTCGCCGTCCAGCTCGATGCGCACCAGGAAATGGCCGGGAAAGTTCAGCCCCACCATCCGCCAGCCCATGGAACGCGCCGCGTGCAGGTAGAGGATGCCCAGCGCCACCGGCAGCCCGCGCCGCCGGTCGATCACGCGCAGCAGGTTGGCGTTCTGAAGATCGTCGTAGGTCTCGGTGTCGCCGGCGTAGCCGTGCCGCTCCATGACGATCTCGTGCAGCAGCGCCACGCGCGTCTCCAGCGAGTCGGCCAGGGGATCGAACCGGTCGGCCATGTCGCGGGCCAGCGCGGCCAGATGCCGGCGGTAGCGGTCGAGCGGCACGTTCGGCCGGTCGAGCGCGCCCAGCGCCAGCGCCGCCTCGGCGATGTCGATGTCCTCGTCGGCGAGGGTGCCGGTGCGGCGCAGGATCTCGCGGGCTTCGGCGCGGCTGTTGAGGGGCATTCGCGTGGTTTCCGTTCCGGCCGGGGCGTCGGGCCGGCATGTCATGCCATGTAGGCGGGGCCTCACAAACGCCAAGCGTCCTTCAGATGGCGCGGGAACGCCCAAGGGGTAACGAGCATCACGTCGAAGCGCAAGCTCAAGCCGGCGTACTGCGGGTTGGCGGCCAGGAAGACGTGCGCGGCGCGGGCCAGCCGGCCGCGCTGGCGGGCGGTCACCGACTCGCTGGCGGTCAGCCAGTCGCCGCGCGCCTTCACCTCGACCACGGCCAGCGTCCGGCCGCGTTTGGCGACGATGTCGATCTCGCCCAGCGGCGTGCGCAGCCGTTGCGCCACGATGCGATAGCCCTTGAGCCGCAGTTCCAGCCGGCACAGCGCCTCCGCGAAACGGCCGAAGCCGTCGGTGCGGCGGCGGTGCTCGTCAGCGCCGTGGGCCGCCATGCGTGCCTTCCCTCGCCAGTTCGAGCGCCCGGGCGTAGACCTCGCGCTTCGCCCGTCCGGTCCGCGCCGCCACCTCGGCCGCCGCGTCGCGCACGCTGAGGCGGCCCAGCGCCTCGGCCAGTGCCGCGTCCATGTCGGCCTCCCCCATTTCGGCCTCCGCCCCCGGCGGGCCGACGACGAGCACCACCTCCCCCTTCGGCGGCCCGGCCTCGGCATAGTGCGCCGCCAGTTCCGGCAGGGGGCCGCGCCGCACCTCCTCATAGAGCTTGGTCAGTTCGCGGGCCACCGCCGCCTCGCGTTCGCCCAGCAGGTCGGCGAGGTCGGCCAGCGTGTCCGGCAGGCGCTGCGCCGATTCGAAGAAGACCAGCGTGGCGGGCACTCCCCGAAGCTCGCCGATGGCGCCGCGCCGGGCCGCCTGCTTGTTGGGCAGAAAGCCGGCGAACAGGAAACGGTCGGTCGGCAGCCCCGACAGCACCAGCGCCGTCAGCGGGGCCGAGGGGCCGGGCAGCGCCGTCACGCCCACGCCGGCCGCCACGCATTCCCGCACCAGCTTGTAGCCGGGGTCGGAGACCAGCGGCGTGCCGGCGTCCGACACCAGCGCCACCGCTTCCCCCGCCCGCATGCGTTCGATGAGGACCGGACGCATCCGCGCCGCGTTGTGTTCATGATAGGAGACGAGCGGCGTGGAGACGCCGTGGATCATCATCAGCTTGCCGGTCACCCGCGTGTCCTCGCAGGCGACGGCGTCGGCGCGTTTCAGCGTGTCGAGCGCGCGCAGCGTGATGTCCGCGGCGTTCCCGATGGGGGTGGCGACGACATGAAGGCCGGGTGCCAGTTTACCCTGCACCGGTTTACCCTCCACGGGTTTACCTTGCGTCGGTTTACTTGGACGCCCGCTGTCGCTACCTTCAGCGTGGCTTCGCCCGGGATCGGGCGCCTGACCTGGACTGGAGACCTTCGGTGGCACGACTGGCGACACCTTTCGCGCGCGGGCGGGGACCGTGGATGGCCCGCACCCTGTTGATGGCGGCGGCGCTGCTCGTCACCGCCTGCGCCGGGAATGTAACGGCCCCGCGCCCCCCGGCACAAGCGCCGCAACCTCCACCTGTGTCGTCCATACCGGCTATGCAGGCCACCAGGGTGGCGCTGCTGCTGCCGCTGAGCGGCACCAACGCGGCGCTGGGACAGGCCATGCTGGACGCGGCGCAGATGGCGCTGTTCGACCACGCCGGCGACGGGTTCGAGCTGATGCCGCGCGACACCAAGGGCACGCCGCAGGGTGCGGCCGATGCCGCCCGGCAAGCGATCTCCGAAGGGGCGCGGCTGATCCTGGGCCCGGTGTTCGCCGCCGACGTCGCCGCCGTGCGGCCGATCGCGCAGAACGCCGGGGTCGACGTGCTGGCCTTCACCAACGACTGGACGCAGGCCGGCAACGGCACCTACGTGCTGGGCTTCGTGCCGGCCGACCAGGTGACGCGCGTCGTCGGCTTCGCGCGCTCGCGCGGGATCACCCGTTTCGTGGCGCTGGCGCCGCGCAGCCCCTACGGCGACGCGGTGGTCAACGCGCTGCAGACCGCCGCCGGCCGCTTCGGCGGGCAGATCGCGCAGGTCGAGCGCTACGACCCGAACACCACCGACTTCACCGCCGCCGCCCGGCAGGTGACGCAAAGCCCCGTGCAGCCGCAGGCCGTCATGCTGGCCGAGGGCGGGCAGCGTGTGAAGGCCCTGGCCACCGCCCTGGCCGCGGGCGGCGTGGACACCCAGCGCGTTCGCCTGCTGGGCACCGGCCTGTGGGACGAGCCCGGCCTGGGGCAGGAGCCGGCGCTGGTCGGCGCCTGGTTCGCCGCCGCCGCGCCCGAGCAGCGCGCCGACGTCGAGGCGCGGTTCGAGCGGCTGTACGGCAAGAAGCCGCCGCGCGTCGCCACGCTGGCCTACGACGCCACGGCGCTGGCCGCGATCCTCGCCCGCATGGGCGGGCCGATGCCCTACACCCCGGCGACGCTGAGCAACCCCAGCGGCTTCGAGGGCGTGGACGGCCTGTTCCGCCTGCGCCCGGACGGGCTGAGCGAGCGCGCGCTGGCGGTGCTGGAGGTCACGCCCACCGGCACCCGCGTGATCGACCCGGCCGCCCGCACCTTCGAGGCGCTGGGCCAGTAAACGGCGCTACCGGCGCCGGGTGCCCGGCGCCGGTTCGCGCAGCCATTCGTCCAGGCTGGCGGGTGGCAGCGCCAGCGGCGGCGCCGAGGCGGGTTCCGCGCGCCGCGGCGCTTCAGCCGCCTGCGGAGCGGTCGCCTGCGGCGCGCCCAGCATCGGCCCCGGCACCACGTCGCCATCCACGTCGATCCGGGCGGCGTAGCGCGTGCCCGCCGCCGACACGTACTCCCCCTGTCCGGTCGGCCGGTTGCGCTCGAACCAGCCGACGTAGCGGTGCCCCTCGGGAAACACCAGCGTGCCGAACCCGGTGCGGTGGTCGTCCTGCCACGACCCGGTGTAGCGCCGCCCGTCCGGCCAGACGAACGTCCCTTCGCCCGAGGCGCGGCCGCGCCGGAAGGTGCCGTCCATCGACCGCCCGTCGGCCCATTCCACGTGCGCCCGGCCATCCAGGCGGCCCTCGACGAAGCGCCCGGTCACCTGCCCGTCGTAGCGTCCGGCGTACGCCCATTCCAGCGTGCCTTCGCCGTGCGCGAAACCGTCACGGCAGGAGCCCGACCAGCGGATCAGCTTGCGCGAATCCGGGTACTGATCCCAGATCCGGCAGCCGGTGTTGCGGTCGGCGACGATCCGTTCCGCCGCCGCGTGCCCGGCCAGCAGCACCACCGCCACCCCAAGGAGGAGCGCGGCGGCGCGGCGCTCAATCATCGTACCGGTAACCGCTGTCCACTTCCGTCAGGATGGCGGTCTCCCGCAATGAGTGGGTGTGGTCGTGCAGCGCCAGCATGGCCGGCGGCGTCAGCAGCGCGCGCTCCCGCTCGGCGCGGTCGCGCGTCAGGACGCCGATTTCCAGCGCCGACAAGGGCATGGAGGGCAGGCGGGACATGGGGTGGTCTCCATTCAAGGGGCGGCCAGGGGCCGGGGACATGACGGACCAACAGTGCGCCCGCGCCCCCTATTCCCGCTGTGAGCCGGGCCACAGATGGATGGTTTTCCGGCGTTGCCGTTGGGCAACTACCCCAACAACACCCCCAGCACGGCGTTGAGTCGCTGGCGGCCCGCCCCGGTGGCGCGCAGGTGGGTGTCGGTCAGTTCCAGGAAGCCGCCGCCGGTGAGGCGTTCAAGGGCGTTTGGATCGACCAGCGCGTCCATGTCCCGGCCGCTTTCCGCCACCAGCCGGGCGCGGGCGACGCCTTCGCGCAGGCGCAGGCCCATCATCAGCAGTTCCGACGCGCGGGCATCGGCGTCCACCGATTCGGGCGTGTGGGCGCCGTGGCCGTCGCGGGCCACGCGCTCCAGCCAGATTTCCGGCGCGCGATGGGCGCGGGTGGCGAACTTCCCGCCGTCCAACGTCAGCCGGCCGTGCGCGCCGGGGCCGACGCCGACGTAGTCGCCGTAGCGCCAGTAGGTCAGGTTGTGCCGGCTCTCCTCGCCCGGACGGGCGTGGTTGGAGATCTCGTAGGCCGGCAGCCCGGCGGCGTTTAGCAGCGTTTGGGTGGCCTCGTACAGGTCGCCGGCCAGGTCCTCGTCCGGCAGCACCAGCTCGCCGCGGGCGTGCAGCGGGAAGAAGGCCGTCCCCTCCTCGATGGTCAGTTGGTAGACCGACAGGTGCCCGACGGCGAAGTCGAGGGCGCGCCTCAGCTCCGCCTCCCACGCCGCCACCGTCTGGCCGGGCCGGGCGTAAATCAGATCGAAGGAGAAACGGTCGAAGGTCTTCGCCGCCAGCGCGATGGCGCCCATCGCCTCGGCCGCGTCGTGCTGCCGGCCCAGAAAGCGCAGATCGGCGTCGTTCAGCGCCTGGATGCCGAGCGACACGCGGTTGACCCCAGCACTTCGAAACGCCTGGAATCGCTCCGCTTCCACCGATGTGGGGTTGGCCTCCAGGGTGATTTCCAGACCCGGCGCGACGCTCCAGCGTGCCGCCACGCGCTCGATCAGCGCGGCGGCGGTGGCCGGCTCCATCAGCGACGGCGTGCCGCCGCCGAAGAAGATCGACGTCACCGTCCGCCCAGCCGTTGCGTCCGCGTAATGATCAAGTTCGCGCAACAGCGCCGCGCGCCAGCGCTGCTGGTCGATGCGCTCGCGCACGTGGCTGTTGAAATCGCAGTACGGGCACTTCGACTTGCAGAAGGGCCAATGCACATAGATCCCGAAGCCGGGATCGCCCCCCTGAAAAGAAGAATTCACTTGAAGCATCGCTCCACGAGCTGGCGGAAGGCGTCGGCCCGGTGGCTCATCTCGTGCTTCTTCGCCGGGTCCATCTCACCGAAGGTAATGTCGAACCCCAGCGGCTGGAAGATCGGATCGTAGCCGAACCCCTTTTCCCCACGCGGCGGCCACACCAGCGTGCCGTGGCAGCGGCCCTCCACCGTCTCCACATGCCCGTCCGGCCACGCCAGCGACAGCGCGCAGACGAAGTAGGCGGCGCGGTCGGCCGTGCCGGCCAGCCCGGCCTCGACGCGCTCCATCGCCACGCGGAAATCCTTGCCCGGCCCCGCCCAGCGCGCCGAGTAGATGCCCGGATCGCCGCCCAGCGCCGGCACCACCAGCCCGCTGTCGTCGGCCAGCGCCACATAGCCGGCCCTGGCGGCGGCCAGCGCCTTCAGCTCGGCGTTGGCGACGAAGCTGTCGCCGGTCTCCTCCGGCTCCGGCAGGCCCAGCGTGCCGGAGGAGGTGAAGGTCTCGACGTACGGCTCCAGCAGTTCGGCGATCTCGCGCACCTTGCCGGGGTTGTGGCTGGCGATCACCAGCGTGTCGCCGGCGAAGCGGCGGGGCGTGTCGGTGGCCATCGCGAAGCGTCCCTTAGACGGTGTTGCCCTTTGCCCGAACCCGTCATGGCCGGGACAAGCCCGGCCGTGACGTTTAACGGTGTTTAACGGTGCCCTACAGCCCCAGCGCCGCCTTCTGCAGCGCGGTCAGCTCGGATATCCCCTTGCGCGCCAGGCGCAGCAGCTCCAGGAACTGCTCCTCGGCGAAAGGCTTGTCCTCGGCGGTGCCCTGGATCTCGACGATGCCGCCGGTGCCGGTCAGCACGAAGTTGGCGTCGGCCTGGGCGTTGGAATCCTCGGCGTAGTCGAGGTCGAGCACCGGCGTGCCCTGGAAGATGCCGCAGGACACCGCCGCCACCGCGTCCGTCAGCGGCATGCGCTTCAGCGCGCCGATCCGCATCAGGTGCTGGAAGGCGAGGTGCAGCGCCACGTAGCTGCCGGTGATGGCGGCCGTCCGGGTGCCGCCGTCGGCCTGCAGAACGTCGCAGTCCACCTTGACCTGGATCTCCGGCATGGCGGCGCGGTCGGTGACGGCGCGCAGCGCCCGGCCGATCAGGCGCTGGATCTCCTGCGTGCGGCCGGACTGCTTGCCCTTCGCCGCCTCGCGGTCGGTGCGCGAGTGGGTGGAGCGCGGCAGCATGCCGTATTCCGCCGTCACCCAGCCGAGGCCGGTGCCCTTGAGGAAGCGCGGCACGCTGTCGTCCACGCTGGCGGTGCACAGCACGTGCGTGTCGCCGAAGCGCACGAGGCAGGAGCCTTCCGCGTACTTGGCGAAGCCGGGTTCGAGCGTGACGGTGCGCAGCGCGTCGGGAGAGCGGCCGGAGGGACGCATCGATATTTTCCATAGGATGATGAAACGGGGCGGCAGGCTAGCGGCTCGAACCCGGCGCGTCCAGAGGGCCACGTTGATTCAGGGCCCCGACCTCCTTAAATTCCAAGCCGCGGTTGCAAGAAAGTCGTATCGTGCCGCCGCGTAACCAGGACCCCGACACGCGTACACCCAGACAGCAAACCCATGATCAGCGAGCTGAACCAACGATCGCGCGAGATCTTCCGGATGATCGTCGACGCCTACGTGACGTCGGGCGAGCCGGTGGGCTCGCGCACGATCTCGCGGCGGCTCGGCATGACCCTGTCGCCCGCGACGATCCGCAACGTCATGGCCGATCTGGAGGAGCAGGGACTGCTCTACGCCCCGCACACCTCGGCCGGCCGCATCCCCACCGAAGCCGGGCTGCGCCTGTTCGTCAACGGCCTCCTCGAGATCGGCGCCGTCACCGAGGAGGAGCGCGAGGCCATCGAGGCCAAGTGCAATTCCTCCGGCCGCACGCTGCCCGACATGCTGACCGAGGCGACCTCGATGCTGTCCGGCCTGTCGCACTGCGCCGGCCTCGTCATGGCGCCGAAGAGCGACCGGCCGTTGCGCCACATCGAGTTCGTCCCGCTGGCCCCCGGCCGCGCGCTGGTGGTGCTGGTGAACGAGGACGGGCTGGTCGAGAACCGCGTGGTCGAGGTGCCGCTGGGCCTGCCCAGTTCGACCTTGCAGATGGCCTCCAACTTCCTCAGCGCCAAGCTGGTCGGCCGCACGCTGGACGAGGCGCGCCAGCAGGTGCTGTACGAGATCCAGGAGCAGAAGACCGAGCTGGACGAGGTGTCGCGGCGCGTCGTCGCCGCCGGCCTCGCCACCTGGGGCGGCAGCCCGCAGGACGGCCAGTTCATCGTGCGCGGCCAGGCCAAGCTGCTGGAGGACGTCACCGCGCTGTCCGACCTGGAGCGCGTGCGCGCCCTGTTCGAGGCGCTGGAGACCAAGGAGGCGATGCTGCGCCTGCTGGACGCCACCGGCAAGGGCGACGGCGTGCAGGTGTTCATCGGGGCGGAGAACGTGCTGTTCAACCACTCCGGCTGTTCGCTGATCGTCTCGCCGTTCCGCAACGGGCGCGAACAGGTCATCGGCGCCATCGGGGTCATCGGCCCGACACGCATCAACTACGCCCGCATCATTCCGCTGGTGGACTACACCGCCAAGGTCATCAGCCGCCTCGTCGGCTGAGCCACCACCGACCGAATGGCATTCACAACCCTCGCTTCGACACGAAAGCCGAACAGAGAGAGACGATGAGCGATCCGATCAACAACAACAAGCCCGCCGACGCCGAGGGCCAGGTCATCGCCGACAGCGGCACCGATTCCGCCGAGCCGGACACCGCCTCCTCCGACGAGCGCGTGGCCAAGCTGGAGGCCGAGGTCGCCAGCCTGAAGGACCAGCTCCTGCGCGCCATGGCCGAGGCGGAGAACACCCGCCGCCGCGCCCAGCGCGACCGCGAGGACGCCACCAAATACGCCGTGTCCGGCTTCGCCAAGGACCTGCTGGCCGTGGCCGACAACCTGCGCCGCGCGCTGGAGGCGGTGCCGCCGGAGGGCCGCGAGAAGGACGAGATGCTCAAGAGCCTCGCCATCGGCGTGGAGGCGACCGAGCGCCAGCTCCTCTCCGCCTTCGAGCGGGCCGGCATCAAGAAGCTGGAGCCGGTGGGCGAGCCGTTCGACCCGAACTTCCACCAGGTGATGTTCGAGATCGAGAACACCGGCAAGCCGGCCGGCACCGTCGTCCAGGTCCTGCAGAACGGCTACGTCATCCATGGCCGCCTGCTGCGCGAGGCGATGGTCGGCGTCGCCAAGCGCGGGCCGGAGGACAACGGCCAGCAGGTCGACACCAAAGCGTAATCCCCCGGGCCCCCCCCCGGAGCCCAGCGCATACCAGCCCGGCCGCGCAACGCGGCCGGGTCTCCTTGACCCGCTGGGCTTTCGTCGATACCGAATCCCGCCCCCGCGAAAGCGACCGGCCGAACGGAGAGCCAGAGCGTGCCGAAGAGCGTCCTGACCGTCGACGATTCCAAGACCATCCGCGACATGGTCGCCTTCACGCTGACCAAGGCCGGCTACGCCGTGCAGGAGGCGCCGGACGGCGCCGCCGGGCTGGCGCTGGTCAACAAGCAGAAGTTCGACTGCATCATCACCGATCTCAACATGCCGGGCATGGACGGGCTGGCGCTGACCCGCGCGATCCGCACCAGCGCCACCAACCGCGCCACCCCGGTGCTGCTGCTGACCACCGAGGCCGATCCGGCCAAGAAGACCGCCGGCCGCGAAGCCGGCGCCACCGGCTGGCTGGTCAAGCCCTTCAACCCGGAAAAGCTGGTCGAGACGGTCAGGAAGGTCTGCCCGTGAAGATCACCGACCTGCCCTTCGGCCTGACCGACTGGAGCGAGGTCCCGGCCACCACGCACCCGGGCGAGCGTGGCCATGCGCTGTGGCGCACGCGCCAGTTCGGCGACATCCGCGTGCGGATGGTGGAGTATTCGCCCGGCTACCTCGCCGACCACTGGTGCAGCAAGGGGCACATCCTGCTGTGCCTGACCGGCGCGATGGTGACCGAACTGGCCGACGGCCGCACCTTCACGCTCACCCCCGGCGTCAGTTATCAGGTCGCCGACGGCGCCGAACCGCACCGCTCCTCCACCGAAACCGGCTGCACGCTGTTCATCGTGGATTGAGCGCGGGTCGTAATGTTGGGTTTTCGCTGCGCTCAACCCAACCTACCCGAGCGCTCTCGTAGGTTGGGTTAAGCCGCAGGCGCAAACCCAACGTCACCCCTTCGCCCCGAACAGGAACTCCCCCTCCGGGTCGTGCGCCTGGAAGCGGGTGCGCGCCGCGGCCCGGCTGGACACGGCGTAGCAGTAGGCGCAGCCGTGCGGGCAGGTGTCGTAGGCGCCGATGTCGCGGCTCTCGGCGCACAGGCAGCCGAGGCGGTTGCCCTTGGTGCGGGCCTTCAGCGGCGCCCCGGCCACGTCGGACAGCCGCACGGCGTCCACGCAGCGCGCCGGCGCCACGCCCGGCGTGTCGAGCAGGGCGGGCTGCGTGCACAGCGTCAGCGCCATGCCGTGCTCCGCCGCGATGCCGGCGAGGTCGGCCAGCAGCGCGCGCGCCTCCCCCGCCTCCGGCATCCGCCACGCGAAGCCGCCCGCGCGCGCCGCCGCGTCCAGGTTGCGGGCGGTCTTGCGGTAGGGCTGCATGACGGAAACGGTCACCTCGTCGGTCAGCCCGCGCAAGCTCCCGGCCAGCCGGGCGAAGGTCTCCCGGTGCCAGTCCGGCGGCGTCAGCGTCGTCAGCACGATGGGGTCGTAGCGCCACACCGCCGCCCGCGGCCCCCAACGGTCGCGCACGCGGCGGACCTGCGCCACCGCCTCCTCCCAGCCGATGACCGAGCGCTCCAGGGCGCGCGGGGTGCCGGTGACGGTGACCTGCGCCACGAAGGGGATGCCCTGCCCGTCCACCACGTCGAGCGCGTCGAGGAAGGGCGCGAGGTTGCGCGTCCAGAAGACGAAGCCGTCGACCGCCCCGCGCGTCAGGTCCACCCGCCCCGGCGGGCCACCGTAGGGGTTGGCCACCCGCGCGTACCCGGCCGCCAGCCGGTTGAGGAACCAGCGGCCGTAGAAGGCCGGGATGTCGGTGCGGTAGCTGGCCGAGACGATCATGGCCGGACCATGGGTGCGAGTCCCCTTGCGATCAAGGCCGGACGCCCTATGGTCTGCGCCGATGGCGACGGAGGATACGATGGCGGACGACTGGCGGACGGTGGAATGGGGCGATGCGGTGCGCTTCCGGGTGCCCGCGCACTGGGCGCCGGCGGTCGAGGAGCGCGAGGGCATGGACGTCCTCACCTTCCGCCCAGCGGATTCCGTCGGCGGCACGCTCAACGTGCTGGTGGACGAGCGCACCCCCGCTGCCGGCGAGAGCGCCGAGGCGGTGCTACAGGAGATGGCGCTGCGCTTCGTGCGTCCCGATGACACACGCGCCAGCGACCGCACGGTGGAGGACCGCGCCGACGGCGCCCGGCTTGCCCAAGTGGCGATGGTCACCGAGGAGGACGGCCGGGTGGAGAGCCATTATCTGTGGCTGCTCGGCCGCGTGGACGGCGGGCGCGTGGGTGTGGCGATGTTCAGCTATACATTGCCGGCACGGCTGGACGGGCAGGAACCGCACGTCTCGACGCTTGCCGCGCTCGACGCCGCCATCCGGGCGGCGGTGCTTTTGTAGGATGCTTCCGCAGGAAGGGTCACGCCGGGGGCGTGGACGCCCCCGCACGGCGTCCCGCCTCAGCAGTGCCCGGCGCTGCCGGCCATCAGGGCCTTGAGCTGGGCGGCCTGGGGATCGAGGGCCAGCGCGGCCTCCTCCGCGGCCAACGCCGCCAGCCCGATGAAGCGGGCCAGGTCGTCGAGGTCGCTCTTCGCCGCGTCATCCTTCAGGCTGTCGAGGCAGGATTTGATCGCGAGAGCCACGTCGCGCCGATCTTCGATCATCGTACTCACCCTACGAAACGGTTTCCAGTTCGCTCGTTCCCAGCGGCGGCCCCCCAAGCGAACCAAGACCGGCGCCGTCGACCGAAGCATATACCATAGGAAGGGGTATCTTTCACTATTAGAATCTTGGGACAACCAAGATAACAATGCCACGAAAGGTCGCAGGCGGCGCAGAAAACACACCGAGTACTGTTAACTGAACGTTAACGATGAGGGTCTCGCTTGGTTTTTCGTTTCCGCTACTGTTGATGGGCGGTGACGAACGGCGCGCGGGGGCGCATATCCGGATATATACAATCCGTCTCTTGGAGTGCGTACGTATTCTCTTCTTCGGCGAGGTGAAATCCCCCAGCCCCACAGGGGCATACCCCCATCGGAAGAGATTCGCGCAGAGACGATGCGCGGGGGGCGTTGCACGCGGTAAGACACCTGCCTATATCTGCGCGGACAGTCGCATTTCACCGAAACCGTTCCACCGACCAGTGGGGATCCGGGCGGTGCCGGTAGCAGGGCCGCCAGGGATCTGCCGGACAACAGAGGTTAGACATGAGCAAAGTGATTGGCATCGACCTCGGCACCACCAACTCGTGCGTCGCCGTGATGGAAGGGACCACCGCCAAGGTGATCGAGAACGCCGAGGGCGCACGGACCACGCCCTCGATGGTCGCTTTCGCGCAGAACGGTGAGCGGCTGGTGGGCCAGCCCGCCAAGCGTCAGGCGGTGACCAACCCGGAAAACACCTTCTTCGCGATCAAGCGTCTGATCGGCCGCCGGTTCGACGATCCGCTGACGCGGAAGGACCAGGGCCTCGTGCCCTACAAGATCATCGCCGGCGACAACGGCGACGCCTGGGTGGAGTCCTTCGACAAGAAGTACAGCCCCAGCCAGATCAGCGCCTTCATCCTCGGCAAGATGAAGGAGACGGCGGAAAACTACCTGGGCGAAAAGGTCACCCAGGCGGTCATCACCGTGCCGGCCTACTTCAACGACGCCCAGCGTCAGGCCACCAAGGACGCCGGCAAGATCGCCGGCCTGGACGTGCTGCGCATCATCAACGAGCCGACGGCCGCCGCGCTGGCCTACGGCATGGAGAAGAAGGGTGCCGGCACCATCGCGGTCTACGACCTGGGCGGCGGCACCTTCGACGTGTCGGTGCTGGAGATCGGCGACGGGGTGTTCGAGGTGAAGTCGACCAACGGCGACACCTTCCTGGGCGGTGAGGACTTCGACGCCCGCATCATCGACTACCTCGCCGACGAGTTCAAAAAGGAGCAGGGCATCGACCTGCGCAAGGACCGTCTGGCCCTCCAGCGCCTGAAGGAGGCGGCGGAGAAGGCGAAGATCGAGCTGTCGTCCACCACGCAGACCGAGGTGAACCTGCCGTTCATCACCGCCGACCAGTCCGGCCCGAAGCACCTCAACGTCAAGCTGACCCGCGCCAAGCTGGAAGCCCTGGTCGACGACCTCGTCCAGCGCACCATCGAGCCGTGCAAGGCGGCGCTCAAGGACGCCGGCCTGAAGGCCAACGAGATCGACGAGGTGATCCTGGTCGGCGGCATGACCCGCATGCCCAAGGTCATCGAGGCGGTGAAGCAGTTCTTCGGCCGTGAGCCGCACCGCGGCGTGAACCCGGACGAGGTGGTCGCCATCGGCGCCGCCATCCAGGGCGGCGTGCTGAAGGGCGAGGTGAAGGACGTCCTGCTCCTCGACGTGACCCCGCTGTCGCTGGGCATCGAGACGCTGGGCGGCGTGTTCACCCGCCTGATCGACCGCAACACCACGATCCCGACCAAGAAGTCCCAGGTCTTCTCGACCGCCGAGGACAACCAGACGGCCGTCACCATCCGCGTCTTCCAGGGCGAGCGCGAGATGGCGGCGGACAACAAGCTGCTGGGCCAGTTCGACCTGGTCGGCATCCCGCCGGCCCCGCGCGGCGTGCCGCAGGTGGAGGTGACCTTCGACATCGACGCCAACGGCATCGTCAACGTCGGCGCCAAGGACAAGGCCACCAACAAGGAGCAGCAGATCCGCATCCAGGCCTCGGGCGGTCTGTCGGACGCCGACATCCAGAAGATGGTGAAGGACGCCGAGGCCCACGCCGCCGAGGACAAGAAGCGGCGCGAGCTGGTGGACGCCCGCAACCACGCGGACGCCCTGGTCCACACCACCGAGCGCACGATCAAGGAGAACGGCGACAAGCTGCCCGCGGCCGACAAGGACGCGGCGGAGCGCGCCATCGCCGACCTGAAGTCGGTGCTGGACGGTGAGGATCTGGCCGCCATCAAGGCCAAGACCGACGCGCTGGCCCAGGCCTCGATGAAGCTGGGCGAGGCCATGTACAAGGCCGGCCAGGGCGACGACGCGGCGGGTGCCGCGGGCGCCGCAGGGGCCGCCGGTGCCGGGGCCGCCCCGAACGAGCCGGGCGTGGTCGACGCCGACTTCGAAGAGGTCGACGACGACAAGAAGAAGTCGGCTTAAGGTCATGCACGCGTGACCTGAACCCGTGTTATACCCACCGGCCCGCGGCATACGCTGCGGGCCGGATGCGGTATGGGGTTGAAGAGGCGAGGCGCTGGGGCCGATGGCGAAACAGGATTATTACGAGCTGCTCGGCGTGTCGAAGACCGCCAGCGCGGACGAGATCAAGAAGGCCTACCGCAAGCTGGCCATGCAGCACCACCCGGACCGCAACCCGGGGAACGCCGAGGCCGAGCACAAGTTCAAGGAAATCAACGAAGCCTACGACGTCCTGAAGGACGAGCAGAAGCGCGCGGCCTACGACCGCTTCGGCCATCAGGCGTTCGAGAACGGCGGGCGCGGCGGCGCCGGCGGCGGCGGTTTCGGCGGCTTCGACTTCGGCGGCGGCGGCTTCGCCGACATCTTCGACGAGATGTTCGGCGAGTTCATGGGCGGCCGGCGCGGCGGCGCCTCCTCGGGCCGTGGCCAGGACCTGCGCTACAACCTGGAGATCTCGCTGGAGGAGGCCTTCAAGGGCACGCAGGCCACCGTGCGCGTCCCCACCTCCGTGGCGTGCGACAGTTGCAACGGCTCGGGTGCGGCGGCCGGCACCCAGCCGGTGACCTGCCCGACCTGCCAGGGCCACGGCAAGGTGCGCGCCCAGCAGGGCTTTTTCACCATCGAGCGCACCTGCCCGGCCTGCCACGGCCAGGGCCGCATCATCAAGGACGCCTGCAAGAGCTGCGGTGGTGCGGGCCGCCTGCGCAAGGAGAAGACCCTCCAGGTCAACATCCCCGCCGGCGTCGAGGATGGCACCCGCATCCGCCTGGCCGGCGAGGGCGAGGCGGGCCTGCGCGGCGCCCCGCCGGGCGATCTGTACATCTTCCTGGCGCTGGCCCCGCACCCGCTGTTCCAGCGCGACGGCGCCAACATCCACTGCCGGGTGCCGATCCCGATGGTGACGGCGGCGCTGGGCGGCTCGGTCGACGTTCCGGCCATCGACGGCACGCGGGCCAAGATCACGGTGCCCCCCGGTACCCAGTCCGGCCACCAGTTCCGCCTGAAGGGCAAGGGCATGTCGGTGCTGCGCAGCCCGCACCGCGGCGACATGTACATCCAGGCGGTGATCGAGACGCCGGTCAACCTGACCAAGAAGCAGCAGGAGCTGCTGCGCGAGTTCGAAAAGGCCGGTAAGGAAGGCTCCAACCCCCAGAGCGAAGGCTTCTTCGCCAAGGTCAAGGAGCTGTGGGAGGATCTGAAGGAGTAGGATCCGTAGGTTGGGTTGAGCGTCAGCGAAAACCCAACGCCCCTGCCATCGCGAACGGGCGAGGAGGCGAAAGCCGTCTCGCCCTTTTTGTTCGGACCCTTTTCGATGTCGGCCGCGCGGCGCTCCGCCACACCAAGGTTTCTTGACGGAATCCGCGCCGCACGGGAACCTCCGGCGGCGGGCCGAGGTCACAGGAATGGCCGTTGCCGGTGGGGGGAAACACGTGTATCTACGGGCCCTTGACATCCTCAGACGGTCCATGGAGAGGGCGTTCCAAGCCGTGAGCGGTGATCTCTCCCTGGGCCAGATGCGGGACCTGATCGTCCCCGTCGATCACACGCCCATCATCCAGCGGCGGCGCGCGGTGCTGATCCATTCGCGCGTGCGCATGGTGGCGGCGGCCTTCGCGCTGCTCACGCCGCTGTGGATCGTCATCGACGCCTTCATCTTCGAATGGCCGCTGTCGGGCTGGCTGGCGGCGCTGCGCATCGTCGCCAGCATCGCCTTCGGCGTGCTGGCGCTGCGCTACCGCGTCACCGACGACATCCATTCGGCGTGGCGCGGGCTGGCGCTGCTGCTGGCGGTGCCCACGGTGTTCTTCCTGCTCTCCCACCCCATGCTGAACCAGCGGGAGATCATCGGCGTCGCCGCCGCGGTGGGCGCCGGATACGCCTTCCTGCCCTTCGTCATGGTCGCCGGCCTCAGCGTCTTCCCGCTGACCGCCGTCGAGGGCATCGGCTTCGCCCTGCCCATGCTGACCGCGCACCTCACGGCCGGGCTCTACGGCTCGCTGGTGTTCCCGTTCCCGTCCTACGTCGGCGCGCTGTGGCTGTTGGTGCTGATCATGGTGGTGGCGACGCTGGCGGCGATGAGCCAGCTTCACTTCATGATGGCGCTGGTCGACCAGGCCTCGCACGACGGGCTGACCGGCGCCTTCGGCCGCCGCATCGGCGAGGAACTGCTGCGCCTCCAGTTCGCGCATGCCCAGCGCTCCGACCAGCCGCTGTCGCTCATCTTCATCGACCTGGACGACTTCAAGACGGTCAACGACCGTTACGGCCACGATGAGGGCGACAAGGTGCTGCGCGGCGCCGCCGAGGCGATCCGCGGCATCCTGCGGCAGAGCGACGTGCTGGTGCGCTGGGGCGGCGAGGAGTTCCTGGTGGTCATGCCCAACACGCCCTGCGAGGGCGCGCGCAAGGCGGTCGAGCGGCTGCGCGGCCAGGGCTTCGGCCGCCGGCCCGACGGCACGCGGCAGACCGCCAGCGTCGGCATCGCCGAACACACCGCCGACGGCCCGCAGGAGTGGGAAAAGCTGGTCGAGTTGGCCGACCGCCGCATGTACCTCGCCAAGCAGGGCGGCAAGGACCGCGTCGTCGCCGGCGAGCCGGCCGAGGACGCCCTGGCCGGCTGACCGCCCTTCGGCCGGCGTCGTTACGACTGTTAACAAACTTGCCGTCCTGACCGCTCCTAAGTCATAGTCGCGTATTCCAATTCCGCCGGCCTTGAATGCCGGCCGCGGAAAAGAACCGCAGGAGCGCAGGGAATGAACCCGCAGGCAGCGCCGTCCCATGCGGATCCGCCAGCCTCACCGGCGGGCGGCGGTGCCGACCGTCTTCATCGCCTGCTCTCCGGGCTGTTGTGGCCGGCCCTGATCGTTCTGGGGCTGGCCGTCACGGCAGGCGGCCTCATCCAGTACTCCGCCGCCTTCAACGACGGCGTGTTCAAGGCGAACGCGCAACGGCTGGTGGGCGCCCAGATGCGGCACACGCGCCAGCAGCTCGGCCAGCGGGTGTCGGACTACGCCTGGTGGGACGAGGCCTATGCCAAGCTGCACGACGAACAGGTGCGGGACACCACCTGGGCCGAAAAGAACCTGGGCGAGTACATGTTCACCTCGTTCGCCGTCGGCGCCTCGCTGGTCGTGGACGGCACCGACACCGTGCGCTGGGCGCGCAGCCGCGATGGCGCGCTGGACGGCGATTTCCGCGTCCAGGACAACGCCGGCCTGATGACGCTCATCCGGCAGGCCCGCGCCGTCCCCACGCCCGACCCGAAGTACGTGAACGGCATCGTCCTCCTGAACGGCGCGGCCTACACCGTGGCCGCCAGCCGCCTTTCGCCCTTCGAGAACCCGCCGGAAACGCCTGACACCACGACGTCGTCGGTGCTGGTCCTCCTGCGGCCCCTGACCGACATCGTCACCGACCTGGGAACCATGTTCGAAGGCTCGTTCTCGGACATGCGGATCGAGGACGGGCCGGTCGACGGCGGCGTCGCGTTGAAGGCGGTGGACGGTGCCCCGGCCGGCACCATCGCCTGGAACGCCGATCTGCCCAGCCGGCAGGTGTGGGACGTGGTCGGGCTGCCGTTCGCCGGCGCCATGCTGGCGCTGTGGATCGTCATTGCCGTCCTGTGGACGAAAACGCAGCGCGCCAACCACGAGCTGTCGCTGCGCAACGCGGCGCTGGACGCCCACAACCGCGAGATCCGCGCCCTGATGGTCGACCTGGAGGCGGAGAAGACCCGCGCCCAGGCCGGCGAGCGCGCCAAGGCGCAGTTCCTCGCCATGATGAGCCACGAGATCCGCACGCCGCTGAACGGGGTGATGGGCATGGCGCAGGTGCTGCTGCTGTCGCGCCTCGATGACGACCAGCGGCGTCAGGCGCAGACGATCCTCGCGTCGGGGCAGAGCCTGCTCGACATCCTCAACGACATCCTGGATCTGTCCAAGTTCGACGCCGGGCACATGCACCTGGACGTGCGGGACCTGAGCGTGGCCGACCTGCTGGAAGAGAGCACCTGCCCGTTCGAGGAGACGGCCCGGACCAAGGGCATCGCGCTGTCGATATCGGTCGACGACGGCGTCCCCACCCGCCTGAAGGGCGACGCCATGCGGCTGCGGCAGGTGCTGGTGAACCTGCTGTCGAACGCGATGAAGTTCAGCAAGGGCGGCCGCGTCACGCTGAGCCTCACGCGGCTGCGCTTCCCCGACCAGAGCGGCGACTGGTACCGCTTCAGCGTCGAAGACCAGGGCATCGGCATGACCGAGGAGGTGCGGGCCAAGCTGTTCCAGGACTTCGTGCAGGGCGACGGCGGCATCACCCGCCGCTTCGGCGGCACCGGCCTGGGCCTCGCCATCTGCAAGCGGCTGGTGACGCTGATGGACGGCGAGATCGGCGTGGAGAGCGAACCCGGCCGCGGCAGCCGCTTCTGGTTCGACGTGCCCCTGGCGCCCGGCGTGCCGTCCAATGTTGCCGATGCGGCCTTGCCTGGACCGGCATCGTCGTCGGCCTGAAACGAAAGCCGCCCGGAGACGGAAGCCTCCGGGCGGCGATCCCCTCCCCCGCCCAGCGGGAAAGGGATAGGGCGGGGGCGATACCGGCCGCCGTTTACTCGTCCCGCTGCCCCATGAAGTGGAGCAGGAACATGAACAGGTTCACGAAGTCCAGGTACAGGGTCAAAGCACCCATCAGCGCCAGCTTGCCCTCGCTCTCGCGGTCGAAGCCGTCGGCGTAGACCTCCTTCAGGCGCTGCGTGTCGTAGGCGGTCAGGCCGGTGAAGATCAGCACGCCGATGATCGAGATGGCGAACTGCAGCGCGCTGGACGCGAAGAACAGGTTGGCGAGGCTGGCGATGATGATGCCGAACAGGCCCATCATCAGGAACGAGCCCATGCCCGACAGGTCACGCTTGGTCGTGTAGCCCCACAGGCTCATCGACAGGAAGGTCGCCGCCGTGACGAAGAAGGTCAGCGCGATCGACGCCCCGGTGAACACCAGGAAGATCGCCGACAGCGACAACCCCATCGCCGCGCAGTAGACCCAGAATATGAGCTGGGCCGTGGCGAACGACAACCGCTGGATGCCGAACGACAGCACCATCACGAAGGCCAGCGGCGCCAGCATCACCACCCACTTCAGCGGCGTGGTGAAGATCGCCTGCATGAGGGCCGGGCTGGACGAGGCGAGAAAGGCCACCAGGCCGGTCACCACCAGGCCCGCGCTCATGTAGTTGTAGATGCGCAGCATGAACTGGCGCAGGCCTGCGTCGAAGTATCCCCGATCGATCGCGCGGCCTGCGGTCGCGTAGGAACGGTACATCGGGTCAGACATAGTGGTCCTCGGGGTGTTGGTGGAATTCAACACCCAGTCATATTGTGGACTTTGCCGCCTCCTTCAAGACGAATCGCATTTACCGGGAATCTTCAGGCGCCGTCCGTATCACTCGTTGCGCAGCAATGGCGCCGCCGGCTGGCCCAGGGCCCGCCACGTGCCGAAGAATCCGAACGCCAGCGTGATCGCCGTGCTCAGCAGCGCCGTCCACAGCACGGCCGAGGGCAGGAACGTCCACTCCCACCGCATCAGCCGCGTCAGCACCGCCCACGCCGCCAGCGTGCCGATGACCCCGGCAATGGCGGCAGTGATCAGCCCCAGCAGGCCGTATTCCAGCAGGAAGGCGCGCAGCACGTCGCCGCGTGTCGCCCCCAGCACCTTCAGGACGACGGCGTCGTAGACCCGCCGCCGGTGCCCCGCCGCCACGGCACCCGCCAGCACCAGCGTGCCCGCCGCCAGCGTGATCGACGCGGTGATCCGCACCGCCGTGCCGATGTGGCCCAGCATGGTGTTGACGGTCTCCAGCGCGTCCTTCACCCGCACCATGGTGATGTTGGGGAAGCGCGCGAGAACGGCGCGCTGCACCGCCTCTTCCGCTTCCGGCGTGGCGTTCACGGTGGCGATCCAGGTCACCGGCGCCCCCTCCAGCGCACCCGGCGCGAAGACCAGCGCGAAGTTGATGCGCATGCTGGTGAAGTCGGCGGCGCGCACGTTGGCGACCTCCGCCTCCATGGTGCGGCCCAGGATGTTGACGCCCAGTTTCGCACCCGGCCCGATGCCGAAGGCCTCCGCCACGTCCTTGTGGATGGAGATGAGCGGCGGGCCCTTGTAGTCGGCCGGCCACCACGTGCCGGCGACGATTTCCGAGTTGGCGGGCTTGGTGGCGGACCACGTGATGCCGCGGTCGCCGCGCAGGATCCAGCCCTTGTCCGGGTCGCGCAGCGCCTTCTCGGCCTCCATCCCGTTCACCGTCTCCAGCCGCCCGCGCAGGGAGGGCACGGCGTCGAAGCCGCGCGTGCCGGGCACGTCCTGCACGATCCGCTTGAACGGCTCGAACTGGTCGGGCTGCACGTCGACGAAGAAGAAGCTGGGCGCGTCCTTGGGGATCGTCTCGGTGACGCGGCGGGTGAAGTTGCCCTGGATCAGCGCGATGGCGACCAGCACCGTCAGCCCCAGCCCCAGCGACAGCACCACGCTGCCCGTCGGGTTGCCCGGCCGGTGCAGGTTGGCGAGCGCCAGCCGCAGCCCCGGTCGCCTCGGCCGCCCGGCGCGCGCCGCCGCCCAGGTGACCAGCGCCGCCGCCGCCCGGAAGGCGGCGAAGGTGGCGATGGCGCCGCCGACGAACCAGCCGGCGAACACCTTGTTCTCCGCCGTCAGAACGGCGAGCGCCGCCAGCGCCAGCGCCGACGCGGCGGTGGCCGCCACGTAGACCGGCCTGGGCCAGCCCTGCGCCGGCGCCACCACGTCGCGGAACAGCGCCGCCGCCGGCACCTCGCGCGCCCGGCCCAGCGGCCACAGCGAGAAGGTCAGCGCCGTCAGCAGCCCGAACAGCGCGGCGGTCGCCAGCGCGCCGGGGTACACGCCGACGCGCACGCTGACCGGCAGCAGCCCCTCCAGCGCGAGGCTCAGCAGCGGCGGCGCCACCGCGCCCAGCGCCAGCCCCAGCACGATGCCCACCCCGGCCAGCGCCAGGATCTGCGCGAGATAGGTGCGGAACACGAGATCGCCGGGCGCGCCCACGCACTTCAGCGTGGCGATGGTCTCGCCGCGCGCGTCCAGGTGGCTGCGCACCGCGTTGCCGACGCCGACCCCGCCCACCAGCAGCGCCGTCAGCCCGACCAGCGTCAGGAACAGCGTCATCCGCTCGATGAAGGAGGCCACCTGCGGCGAGGCGTTGGTGTAGTCGCGCACGCGCCACGTGGCGTCGGGGAAGCGGCGCTTCAGCTCCTCCTGCCACGCCGCGAGGTCGGTGCGCGGCGGCAGCGCGATCTTGTGGTTCCAGTAGACAAGGCTGCCCGGCTGCGTCAGCCCGGTCTCGGTCATGGCACCCAGGCCGACCATCAGGCGCGGCCCCAGGCTGAAGGTGTTGGACGAGGCGCGGTCCGGCTCACGCGCCAGCACGCCGCGCACCTCCACCGTCGCATCGCCCAGCTTGATCGCCTCGCCCGGCCTGACGCCCAGCCGGTCGAGCAGCGTGTCCTCGACCACCACGCCCCAGCGCCCGCCGCGCCGGTCCAGCGCCGCGTGCAGGTCCTCGCCGCCGCGCAGTTCCACGCGGCCGTACAGCGGATAGGCGCCGTCCACCGCCTTCAGCTCGACGAGCGAGGAGCGCGAATCGTCCACGCTGCGCGCCATGGCCCGCATTTCCACCGACGCGGCGACGCGGCCGGACGCCTCCAGGTGCCTCATCGCCTCCGGTGCGGGCGGCTGGTAGATCTGCCGGATCGCCACGTCGCCGCCGAGGATGGCGCGCCCGTCCTCCTTCAACCCCTCGAGGATGCCGCTGGACACCGACTGCACGGCGGCGATGGCCGCGACGCCCAGGGTCAGGCAGGCCAGGAAGATGCGGAATCCCTGGAACCCGCCGCGCAGCTCCCGGCGGGCGAATCGAAGGGCGAGGAGAAGGGAACTCATCGGCCGCTCACGCCTCTACGGCCACGCCGCGGGCGGCGTGGCGGCCATCGTCGGCGATGCGGCCGTCCATCAGCTTCACCGTGCGGTCGCAGCGCCCGGCCAGAGCCGGGTCGTGGGTGATCAGCACCAGCGTCGTGCCGCGCCGCTCGGCCAGACCGAACAGCAGCTCCACGATGTGCGCCCCCGTCTCCAGGTCGAGGTTGCCGGTCGGCTCGTCGGCCAGCAGCAGCGACGGTTCGGCCACGAAGGCGCGGGCGATGGCGACGCGCTGCTGCTCGCCGCCCGATAACTGTCCGGGATAGTGGGTGAGCCGGTGCTTGAGCCCGACCGCCTCCAGCCCGGCGCGGGCGCGCTCGAAGGCGTCCGGCGCCCCGGCGAACTCCAGCGGGATCGCCACGTTCTCCAGCGCCGTCATGGTCGGCACGAGGTGGAAGGCCTGGAACACGATGCCGACGTGGTCGCGGCGAAAGCGCGCAAGCCCGTCCTCGTTCAGGTCGCCCAGGTCGTGCCCGGCGACGCGGATGCGCCCGCTGCTGGGCCGCTCCAGCCCGGCCATCACCATCATCATGGTCGACTTGCCGGAGCCGGACGGACCGACCACCCCCACCCGCTCTCCGCGATCGACCGAGAGATTCATTCCCCTCAGGATGTTGACGGGTCCGGCGGCGCTGTCCAATCTCAGGTGCACGTCGTCGATGTCGACTATGGGGTCGATCTCGACGATCGGGGTAGCCGCAGAATCGGGTCGGGACATTGCAATGGGTCTCAGCAGAGAGCGGAAAAGCCTTTCGCCATATGGCGTGGCACGCCGCCATTTCAACGCCGGCATGGCGGCACTCCTGGGGGTGGCGGCCATGGCGCTGAGCGGTCCGGCGGGGGCTGCCGAGGTGGCGGCGAACGGCCCCGTCCGCCTGCTGGCGCTGGGCGACAGCCTCACCGCCGGCTATGGCCTGGGCGACGGGCAGGGCTTCGTGCCACAGCTTGAAAAAGCCTTGCGCGCCAAGGGCTACGACGTGACGGTGATCAACGCCGGGGTGTCGGGCGACACCACGGCGGGCGGCCTGTCGCGTCTGGAGTGGGCGCTGGGCGACAAGCCGGACGCGGCGCTGGTGGAACTGGGCGCCAACGACATGCTGCGCGGGCTGGACCCCGCGGCGGCGCGCGCCAACCTGGACGCCATCCTGACCAGGCTGAAGGAGCGCAACATCCCCACCCTGCTGGCCGGCATGTATGCTTCCGCCAGCTACGGCCGCGCCTATACGGAGCGGTTCGACGCCATCTATCCCGAGCTGGCCGCCAAGCACGGCGTTCCGCTCTACCCGTTCTTCCTGGACGGCGTCGCCACCGACGCGGCGCTGAACCAGGGCGACGGCATTCACCCGAGCGCCGCCGGCGTGAAGGTCATCGTCGAGCGCATCCTGCCGCACGTGACCCGCCTGCTCGACAACCGGGTCCGCACGGGAGGCTGAACCAATGACCACCGACACCGTATCCGAAGCCCGTTTCCACGCCGCCAGCGCCGAAGGCGCCGAGTGGACGCAGACCGTGCGCGCCTGCCTCGACCAACTGGGCGACGTCACGGGCTGCAACCTGGGCATCCTCTACGTCTCCGACCCGCTGGCGGGTAACGCGGAGAACATCCTGAAGCTGCTGCGCGGCACCACCGGCATCCGCGACTGGGTCGGCACCGTCGGCCTGGGCGTGCTGGGCGGCGGGGTGGAGCGTTTCGACCGCCCGGCCATCGCCGTCATGGCCGCCCGCCTGCCGGACAGCGCGTTCCGCGTCTTCCCCACCGTGGACGGCGACCTGGAGCCGATGCGCCGCGCCGCCGGCGGCTGGCTGGACCGGCACGGCGCCTCGCTGGGCCTCGTGCACGCCGACCCGCGCAACCAGCGCCTCACCGACCTCGTCGGCAGCGTCGCCGACTCGACGGGCGCCTTCCTGGTGGGCGGACTCACCTCGTCGCGCGGCGACCGCTTCCCGCAGTTCGCCCCGCCCGCCTCCGCCGCCACCGGGACCGAGGGGCCGGTGTCCGACGGCGGCCTGTCCGGCGTGCTGTTCGCCCCGGACGTGGGGTTGGCCGCCGGTCACACGCAGGGCTGCACGCCCATCGGCCCGATGCGCACCATCACCGCGTGCGAGGACAACGTCATCCTGGAGATCGACGGCCGCCCGGCGCTCGACGTCTTCAAGGAGGACATCGGGGAGGAGCTGGCCCGCGACCTGCGCCAGGTGGCGGGCGCCATCTTCGCCGGCCTGCCGATCCCCGGCTCCGACACGGCGGACTATCTGGTGCGCGACCTCGTCGCCATCGACCCGCGCACCGGCTGGATCGCCATCGGCGAGCGGGTGGAGAGCGGCAAGCCCGTCCTCTTCGCCCGCCGCGACAAGGCGGCGGCGGAGGCCGACATGGCCCGCATGCTCGCCAACCTGAAGAAGCGCCTGCCGGGGCCGCCGAAGGGCGGCGTCTACGTCAGTTGCATCGCCCGCGGCCCGAACCTGTTCGGCGGCGACAGCGAGGAACTGGCGATGATCCACAAGGCGCTGGGCGACTTCCCCCTGGTCGGCTTCTTCGCCGCCGGCGAGATTTCCCACAGCCGGCTGTACGGCTACACGGGGGTCCTGACCCTGTTCGTGTAACGACCCTTTCTTATACCGTCATGCCCGGGCTTGTCCCGGGCACCCACGCACCTTGGATTCGTCGGAGAGCGTGGGTGCCCGGGACAAGGCCGGGCATGACGGTCAATAGAAGAACAATCAATGGCAGCGAGGATCTTCGAGACCATGGAATACCGTCCGCTCGGCCGCACCGGCCTGAACGTGTCCGTCATCGGCCTGGGCACCATGACCTGGGGCCGCCAGAACACCGAGGCCGAAGGCCACGCCCAGATGGACTACGCGCTCGACCAGGGCGTGAACTTCTGGGACACGGCCGAGATGTACGCCATCCCGCCCACGGCCGAGACGTATGGCAAGACCGAGCAGGTCATCGGCACGTGGTTCAAGAGCCGGGGCCAGCGCGACAAGGTCATCCTCGCCACCAAGGTCATCGGCGCCCCGGCCGGCGGCTTCACCTGGATCCGCGAGGGCAAGTCGCGCCTGGACCGCGCCAACATCACCGCCGCGCTGGACGCCAGCCTGAAGCGGCTGCGGACGGACTACGTCGACCTCTACCAACTCCACTGGCCCGACCGCGTCAGCAACCGCTTCGGCCAGCGCTGCTACGCCCACAAGCCGCAGTACGACGGCGTGCCCATACCCGAGACGCTGGGCGTGCTCCAGGACCTGATCAAGGCCGGCAAGATCCGCGCGATCGGCGTGTCGAACGAGTCGCCCTGGGGCGTCATGACGTTCCTGAAGCACGCCGAGGTGCAGGACCTGCCGCGCATCGCCAGCATCCAGAACGCCTACAACCTGCTGAACCGCACCTACGAGGACGGCCTGTCGGAGATCGGGCTGCGCGAGGACGTCGGCCTGCTCGCCTACTCGCCGCTGGGGGCAGCGACGCTGTCGGGCAAGTACCTGGACGGGCAGATCCCGCCGGGCACGCGCCGCGCGCTGGACCACCGCCCGTCGCGCTACACCACGCCGAACGCCGACGCCGCCGTGCGCGCCTACATGGCCATCGCCAAGAAGCACGGGCTGTCGGTCACGCAGATGGCGATATCCTTCGTGGCGCAGAAGCCGTTCGTCGCCTCGGCGATCATCGGCGCCACCAGCATGGAGCACCTCGTCTCCAACATCGCGGCCGGCGGCATCAAACTGTCCGACGAGGTGTTGAAGGAGATCGATGCCGTCAACGACCGCTACACCGACCCCTGCCCCTGAGCATGCGCCTCTTTGTCGCCCTCGATTTCCCCGCCGACGTCCGGGACCGGCTCGCCGGTCTCGGCGGCGGCGTGCCGGGTGCGCGCTGGACGGAAGCCGGCAACCTGCACCTGACGCTGCGCTTCATCGGCGAGGTGCCGGGCGACACGGCGGCCGACATCGACGCGGCCCTGGCCGAGGTGGAGGCCCCGGCCTTCCCCCTGGTGCTGGACGGCGTCGGCGTCTTCGGCACCGGACGCAACGCCCGCGTCCTGTGGGCGGGGGTGGAGCGCTCCGACGCGCTGTCGCATGTGCAGGCCAAGGTGGAATCGGCGCTGGTGCGCTGTGGCCTGCCGGCGGAGGAGCGCCGCTTCTCCCCCCACGTGACCCTGGCGCGCCTGAAGGACGCGCCCAAGGACCGCATCGGCCGCTTTCTGGAAGATCGGGGCCTGTTCCGCGCCGGCCCCTTCCCCATCGACCACTTCACCCTCTACCGCAGCCACCTGGGCAAAGGGGCCGCCGTCTACGAGGCGCTGCGGGAGTATCCGTTGAAGACGTGACGGGGAAGGGCTTCCGCCCTCACCCCTGCGACCGGGTCATCGACTTGATCGGCCCGCGCGGGTTGCCGGACATCTCGGCGATCTTGCGGTCCTGCGCCTCGATGAAGGCGCGCGCCTGGGCTTCGCCGTCCAGGCCCTCGACCTCGGCGCGGGGAACCTTGCGGTTGGAGGTGCGGGCACCGTCCTGGTAGAGGACGTCGAACAGCACGAAGGCGCTGTCGGTGTTGGTCTGCTTCTGCTTGCGGGCCATGGGCCTCGCCTCCTGACAAAAAAAGGCCGCCACCAGCGGGACTGGCAACAGCGACCGGGAACGGACTCCCGGAAATAGAGAAGGGGCACCAGAAATCTGGTGCCCCCGGTCGACTGAGCGACGAAAGACGGTTCAGACCGTCTTCAGATTCTCGGCCGAAGTCTTGCCGCGCTTCGGGTCGCGCTGCTCTTCGTAGGAGACCTTCTGGCCTTCGTTGAGGCCACGCATACCCGCACGCTCGACGGCGGAGATGTGGACGAAAACGTCCGGACCGCCGTTGTCGGGCTGAATGAAACCGTAGCCCTTGGTACCGTTGAACCACTTGACGGTGCCGATCGGCATTGTTTGTCCTCCAAACATGAGGGAGCGCCCCACCACCGGTAGGACGCATCAGACTGTGCCCAGGAACGTCCGCGGTCTAGGCACCCGAAGGGTGTAGGAGGCCGGTAGTCCGAAACAGAATGACTGAACGGAAATGGGGGGTGGGCGGGGGATTACAAGCCCGAACATCCGGCATACCGCGCTTTACAGATCCCCCACCCGGCGAACGGGCACCTTACAGCGGCACGCCCCGCACCATGCGCGGCAGGTCGCCGACCACGCCCATGGCGTGCCGCATGAAGAAGCGCTTCACGGGCGGCAGGCGGTTGACCACGGCCAGACCGACGTCGCGGGCCAGTTTCACGGGGCCGAAGTTGTTGGAGAACAGGTGCACCAGCCCGTCGCACACGGCGGCCAGCAGCACCGTGTCGAAGCGGCGCCAGCGCTGGTAGCGCGCCAGCACCTCCGGCGATCCGACGTCCAGGCCCAGGCGGTGGGCGTCCACCACCACCTCGGCCAGCGCCGCCACGTCGCGCAAGGACAGGTTCAGCCCCTGCCCGGCAATGGGGTGGATGGCGTGCGCCGATTCGCCCACCAACGCGATGCGCTGGGACACGAACTCCTCGGCCAGCAGGACCGACAGCGGCCAGCCCTCGCGCCGGGTCAGCAGCTCGATGTCGCCGAGATAGCCGCCGGAACGGCGCTGCAGCTCCGCGATGAACTCGGCTTCCGGCAGCTTGATGTACATGTCGGCCAGCGACGACTTCTCGCTCCACACGATGGAGGAGCGGTTCTGCGTCATCGGCAGCACGGCGAAGGGGCCGTTGGGCAGGAAGTGTTCCACCGCCACGCCGTTGTGCGGCTCGGAATGGCGGATGGTGCAGATGATGGCCGTCTGGTCATACTTCCAGGTGCGCAGGCGGATGCCCGCCGTCTCCCGCGCCAGCGAGCGGCGGCCGTCGGCGCCCACCACCAGCCGCGCCTTGACCACGCGGCCGTCGGCCAGCTCGACCACCGCGCCGGAGCGGTCGCGCCCGATGCGCACGGCCTGGGCCGGGGCGATATGACGCAGGCCCGGCAGCTCGGCCACGCGGGCGAACAGGGCGCGGCGCATGTCCTTGTTGTCGAGGATCCAGCCGAACGGCTCGTTCCGGCCGTCCAGCGTCACCTCGCGGTGGTCGTAGTGCACGAACAGCGGCGAGAACTGGTCGGCGACGCGGATGTCCAGGATCGGCCCGGCGTCCTCGGCCATGTGCCGCCACACGCCCGCCCCTTCGAGCACCTTCATGGAGGCGTAGGCGATGGCGGTGGTGCGGATGTCGAAATCGTCGCGCCGATGCAGGTCCGGGCTGTCGCGGTCGATGCACACCACCGGCACGCCGACGGTCGCCAGCGCCGCCGCCATGGTCAGCCCGGCCAGCCCGCCGCCCAGGACGACGACCTCCGTGGTGATGATATCCGAGTCGGTCATGACCGCTCCCGTCCTTGCCCGAGTTGACCCAAGTCGACGCCCGGACCGCCGCCCGGATCGTCGTTGCGCCGCCACAATCCCCCGCCGCCGCGCCCCTGTCCAGAGGCTGGGCGCGCGATGCGCGGCCACTGCTCAAAATATAGGCATACGCCGCCCAACGCGGCGCCGCATTCCACGCGGCACGCCCGATTCCACGCCCGATGGCGACCGGCACGATTCTTGTAATCGTTGATTTTTGCGGCCGGTGCGAACACGCTGCGGGCGAGGACGCCGGCCGGCACACTTTGCTTCAAGGGGAGCCACATGAAACTCGTTATGGCCATCATCAAGCCGTTCAAGCTCGACGAAGTGCGCGAGGCGCTGACGTCGCTCGGTATCCAGGGCCTGACCGTCAGCGAGGTCAAGGGCTTCGGCCGTCAAAAGGGCCAGACCGAGATCTACCGCGGCGCCGAATATTCGGTGAGCTTCCTGCCGAAGGTGAAGATCGAGGTGGCCGTCTCCGACGACCAGGCCGAGCAGGTGGTCGAGTCGATCCAGAAGGCCGCCAACACCGGCCGCATCGGCGACGGCAAGATCTTCGTCCTGGAGATCGCCCAGGCCGTGCGCATCCGCACCGGCGAGACCAACGCCGAGGCGCTCTGACCCTTACAGTCCCTCCCTCCTCCGACGTGGTCGGGGGAGGGGCTGAAGGGTCTGTGTCCTTTTCCGCGTTGCGGTGTTCCGCGCTTGTACCGCCCCGGCCCGGCCGGTAGACTCCCCGGCCGTACTCGGGAAACAGGGCAGAAAGGGGCGCGGAGCCGCCATGAATCCGGCAATCGGCAACGACCGGCCGTACAACAACCGTTTGGACCGGCTGACCGACTACCCCTTCACCCGTCTCGCCACCCTTCTCTCCGGCATCACCCCCCGCGCCAACGTCGAACCGACGGTCATGTCGATCGGCGAGCCGCAGCACGCGCCGCCGGCGGTGATCGCCGAGACGCTGCAGGCCAACGCCGCGCTGTGGGGCAAGTACCCGCCGGTGCAGGGCACGCCCGACTGGCGCGACGCCGTGGGCGGCTGGCTGACCCACCGCTTCGGCCTGCCCCCCGACGCCTTCGACGCCGACACCTCCGTCCTGCCCGTCTCCGGCACGCGCGAGGCGCTGTTCCTGGCCGCTCTGCTGGCGGTGCCCGAGCAGAAGGCTGGCCGCACCCCGGCCGCGCTGATGCCCAACCCGTTCTACGCCGTCTACGAGGGCGGCAGCGTGCTCGCCGGGGCCGAGCCGGTGTTCCTGCCGGCCACCCGCGAGACCGGCTTCCTGCCCGACTTGGACGCCCTGACGCCAGACCTGCTGGAACGCACGGCGATCTTCTACCTGTGCACGCCGGCCAACCCGCAGGGGGCCGCCGCCGACGCCGCATACCTGGCGCGGGCCATCGGGCTGGCGCGACAGTACAACTTCATCCTGGCCGTCGACGAGTGCTACAGCGAGATCTACCTGGACACGCCGCCGGTGGGATCCCTGCAGGTGGCCAGCACGCTTCCCCATGGCGGGAACCCGTGGGCCAACATCCTGGTCTTCCACTCGCTGTCCAAGCGGTCCAACGCCGCCGGACTGCGCTCCGGCTTCGTCGCCGGTGATCCGGAGCTGATCGCCCGCTACCAGCGGCTGCGCAGCTACTCTATGGCCGGCACGCCCTACCCTGTCCTGGCCGCCGCGGCGGCGCTGTGGCGCGACGAGGCGCACGTGGCGGAAAACCGGGCGCTGTACCGCGCCAAGTTCGACGCGGCGGAGGCCGCGCTGGGGGGCCGCTACGGCTACTACCGGCCGGCCGGCGGCTTCTTCCTGTGGCTCGACGTCGGCGACGGCGAGGAGGCGGCGCGCCGGCTGTGGGCGGAAGGCGCCATCCGCGTGCTGCCCGGCGCCTACCTGACGCGCAGCCAGCCCGGCGAGCCCAACCCCGGCGCCCCCTTCATCCGCGTGGCGCTGGTGCACGACGCGGCGGCGATCGGCCAGGCCTGCGCCGCCATGACCCGCATCCTCGGCTAGGGATCCCATGGCCCGTTCCCCGAACGCCTCGACGACGACAAGCCGCGCCGCCCGGGCGGCCGGACGGTCGGAGCGGCCGCCGCTGCTCTCGCCCAAGGCGCGCGCCTTCGTGGTGGCCCGCGCGCGGGAGCTGGGCGGCTTCGTGCTCGGCTGCGTCGGGCTGCTGCTGTTCGCCGTTCTGGGCAGCTACAGCTCGACCGACCCGTCGTGGAACACCGCGATCGAAGGCAAGACGCACAACCTGCTGGGCGTGCCCGGCGCCTATCTGGCCGACGTGCTGGTGCAGACGCTGGGCTGGGCGGCGTGGCTGCTGGCCTTCGTGCCGATTGGCTGGGGCCTGCGGCTGGCCACCCAGAAGAACGTGCGGCATCCGCTGCTGCGCCTCGTCCTGGCGCTGTGGGGCGTGCTGCTGGCCGCCGTCGGCTTCGCCGGCTACTTCCCGGTGGAGGGGGAGGCGCTGCACGGCCATCCCGGCGGCAGTGCGGGCGTGCTGCTGCTGTACTGGACCAGCGACCTGCTGTTTCACGGCGGTGGTCGCGGCACGGTCGCCACCGGCGCGTCGGTGCTGGCCGGCGGCATCCTGTTCGTCGCCTTCGGCATGTCGGTGCGCGAGTGGCTGGGCAGCCTGCGCAACGCCTTCGGCCTCGCCGCCGCCGCCGGCCGCTTCGCCGGGCGCGGCGCCGCCCTGGCCGGCCGCCACGGCCTGACCGCCGCCAGGGCGGCGCAGGCCGCCGCCGGCGACATGCTGCGCCGCGAGCCCCGCTTCGAGGACGCCCCGGCCGCCGAGGCGAACCGCGACGAGTTGCGCGCCCCGCGCCGCGACCGTGCCCCGGACCTGAACGACGCGCCGAGCTTCACCGACCGCCCGGCCGACCGCGCGGCGGACGAGCCGCCGGCCCGCGCCGTGCCGGTGGTGACCCCGCCCAAGGCCAAGGCCGACACGCCGCGCAAGGCCGACCCGCGCCAGCCGACCCTGCACCTGGACCCCGACGCGGAGGGCTACGAGCTGCCGCCGCTCGACCTGCTGCAGCTGCCGATCCTCTCCAGCCGGTCCGAACAGCTCGACGAAACGGCGCTGCGCCGCAACGCCGAGGAACTGGAGCGCGTGCTGGCCGACTTCGGCGTCAAGGGCGAGGTGCAGAAGGTCCACCCCGGCCCGGTCGTGACCCTCTACGAGCTGGAGCCGGCGCCCGGCACCAAGTCGTCCCGCGTCATCGGGCTGGCCGACGACATCGCGCGCTCCATGAGTGCCGTGTCCGTTCGCGTCGCCGTGGTTCCGGGGCGCAACGTCATCGGCATCGAGATGCCGAACGCCCGGCGCGAGACCGTTCTGCTGCGCGAGATCTTCGCCGCCGAAGCCTTCGACCGCAACCAGGGCAAGCTGGTGCTGGCGCTGGGCAAGGACATCGGCGGCCAGCCGGTGTGCGCCGACCTCGCCCGTTTCCCGCACCTGCTGGTGGCGGGCACCACCGGTTCGGGCAAGTCGGTGGCGATCAACACGATGATCCTGTCGCTGCTCTATCGGCTGCCGCCCGACCGCTGCCGCTTCATCATGATCGACCCCAAGATGCTGGAGCTGTCGGTCTACGAGGGCATCCCCCACCTGCTCACCCCCGTCGTCACCGACCCCAAGAAGGCGGTCGTGGCGCTGAAGTGGACGGTGCGGGAGATGGAGGACCGCTACCGCAACATGTCCAAGCTGGGCGTGCGCAACATCGAGGGCTACAACGCACGCCTGCGCGAGGCGCGCACCAACGGCGAATCGCTGACCCGGCGCGTGCAGACCGGCTTCGACCCCGACACCGGCAAGCCGATCTTCGAGGAGCAGCCGCTCGACCTCAAGGAACTGCCCTACATCGTGGTGATTGTCGACGAGATGGCGGACCTGATGCTGGTGGCCGGCAAGGACATCGAGGCGGCGATCCAGCGCCTGGCGCAGATGGCGCGCGCGGCGGGCATCCACCTGATCATGGCGACGCAGCGCCCGTCGGTGGACGTCATCACCGGCACCATCAAGGCCAACTTCCCGACCCGCATCAGCTTCCAGGTCACCTCCAAGATCGACAGCCGCACCATCCTGGGCGAGCAGGGGGCGGAGCAGCTCCTGGGCCAGGGCGACATGCTGTACATGGCCGGCGGCGGCCGCATCACCCGCGTGCACGGCCCCTTCGTGTCGGACAACGAGGTCGAGCACATCGTCAAGTTCCTGAAGGCGCAGGGCGAGCCCAACTACGTCGACGCCATCACCGAGGAGGACGAGGACGGCGGCGCCTTCGAGGACGACGGCGGGTCCGGCGGCGGCAGCGCGTCGGGCGACGAGATGTACGACAAGGCCGTCGCCATCGTCTGCCGCGAGCGCAAGGCCTCGACCAGCTTCATCCAGCGCCAGCTCCGCATCGGCTACAACTCGGCCGCCCGCCTGATCGAGCGTATGGAGGCCGAGGGCGTGGTCTCCAAACCCAACCACTCCGGCAAGCGCGAAGTGCTGGCCCGCAACATCGAGGAGTGACGCGGCCGGAGCCATGGGGTTACCCCGACACCGCCGCGCGCGCCTCTTGCCCCACGGCCGTGTTTCCGCCACGAATGGCGAGCAGGATCAGCGTCCGACTCATCAAGGTAAGCCGACCGTGCTCAATCGCCTCCTCGCCGCCCTCGCGCTTGGTATTGCCGTCATCGCGTCGCCGACCGTCCCGGCCGCCGCGGCGCCGCGCGGCCAGTCCCCGGCTGCCCAGCTCTCGGCCGCCCAGCTCTCGGCCGAGGACCGTGCCGCCGTCGCCCAGGCCGAGCAGGCGCTGAACGCCATCCACACCTTGCAGTCCAGGTTCGTCCAGTTGAATCCCGACGGGCGGCAGGCCAGCGGCACCTTCTACCTGTCGCGGCCGGGCAAGATGCGCCTGGAATACGACGCGCCGGTGAAGGACTTCATCGTCGCCGACGGTCTGTTCCTGTTCTACTGGGACTCGGAGATGAAGCAGCAGTCGAGCACGCCGATCGGCTCGACCCTGGCCGACTTCATCCTGCGGCCGGACATCAAGCTGTCGGGCGACGTCACCGTCACCGACGTGTTCCGCGCCCAGGGCGTTCTGGAAATCACGCTGGTCGAGACCAAGGACCCGCGCAAGGGCTCGCTCACCCTGGTGTTCGAGGACCGGCCGCTGCAGTTGCGCAAGTGGCGCGTGCTCGACGCGCAGGGCCTGACCACCGAGGTGGCGCTGCTCAATCCGCGTGTCGGCGTGCAGCTTCCCTCCGATCTCTTCTACTTCAAGGCTCCGGGCTCGCGGCAGGAGCACGGCGGCTGACCGCCGACCGGAACGGGGAGAGCAGCAGGGCGCCGAATCCCGGTTCCCGGGCGCCCTCCAGGCCGATCGGCATGGCCGGCGTCCGTTGCGTGCGGCTGCGCGAGCCGAACAGCCGGTCCCACACGCTGAGCAGCGTGGCGTAGTTGCTGTCGGTGTCGGCGCGCACCGCGTGGTGGTGCACCCAATGGATGGACGGCGTCACCACCAGCCACGACAGCGCCCGTTCCAGCCCGGCCGGCAGCTTGAGGTTGGAGTGGTGGAACAGCGCCGCCGCCAGCACCAGCGTCTCGAACAGCACGACCGACAGCAGCGGCATGTCGAACGCGATGATCACCGGCAGGCGCGCCAGGGTCGACAGCAGCACCTCCCCGAAATGGAAGCGCACGGCCGAGGTGGTGTCGAGGAACGGATCCAGGTGGTGCACGGCGTGGAAGCGCCAGAGCAGCGGCACCTCGTGGTTCGCCCGGTGCCACGCGTAGACCCACAGGTCGAGCACCAGCAGGTCCAGCGCCACGTTCCACCAATCCGGCCGCAGCCCGACGTGCAGGTTGCCGGCCCACGCCGCCAGCGGCACCACGATCAGCGGCGACAGCGCGGTGTTGATGGCCCACAGGGCGGCGTTGCGCGCCACCCGTCGCCAGCCGAAGCGGCCTTGGGTTCCCGGCCAGGGCGCCGCCGGCCGCACGCGCTCCAGCACGAAAAGCAGGGCCAGCCAGCCGCCGACGGCGGCGGCCTTGGCGGCGATCAGGGTGTCCAGCGCAACCGTCATGGCTTTTCGACGCACACGGAAGGGTTCATATTCCCCACTATGACACGATCCGCACCAAAGCCCCTCATCGGTGTGACCGCCTGCGCGCGCATGCTGGGCGACCACCCCTTCCACGTGGCCGGCGACAAGTACGTGCGCGCCGTGGCGCAGGGTGCCGGCGCCACGCCACTGCTGGTCCCGGCGCTGGGCGACGTCCTCGACATTCCCGACCTCGTCGGCCGCCTGGACGGCATCCTGGTGACCGGCAGCCCCTCCAACGTCGAGCCGCACCACTACGGCGCGCCGCCGAGCGCCGAGGGTACGCTGCACGACCCGGCGCGCGACTCGACGACGCTGCCGCTGCTCCGCGCCGCCATCGGGACGGGCGTGCCGCTGCTGGGCATCTGCCGCGGCCTGCAGGAGATGAACGTGGCCTTGGGCGGCACGCTGCACGCGGCAGTGCACGACGTGCCCGGCCTGAACGACCATCGCGAGGACGATTCGGACCCCCTGGAGGTGCAGTACGGCCCGTCGCACCCCGTGCGGCTGACGCCCGGCGGCCGGCTGGCGGGTCTGGTCGGCAGGCAGGAGGTGCGCGTCAACTCCCTGCACGGGCAGGGCATCGCGCGGCTGGCGCCGGGGCTGGCCATCGAGGCGACGGCGCCGGACGGCCTGGTGGAGGCCATCCGCGTGGAAGCGGCGCCAGCGTTCGCGCTGGCGGTGCAGTGGCACCCGGAATGGCGCTTCTGGGAGGATCCGCTGTCCGCCGCCCTGTTCGCCGCCTTCGGCACCGCCGCCGCCGAGCGGGCGGCCCGGCGGCGTTCTGCCTGAAGACGTCGGGGCGAAGGATCAGCGCGAGCGGGCGACGCGGCGCAGGAACTCGATGAGCTGCGCCTGCTCCTCCGCCGACAGCTCCTTCACCATCGACTGGTCGTGCTCGCGCACGCGCGGCACCAGCTCCTCGAGGAGCTTCTCGCCGTCCGCGGACAGCTTCAGCGCGTAGGAGCGCCGGTCGTTCGGCGAGGGAGCGCGGATCACGAGGCCGCGGGACTCCAGCCGGTCGATCACCGCCACCATGGTGGAGCGGTCGATGCCCACCGCGGCGCCGAGGTCGGATTGGCTGAGCCCCTCGTTCTCCTTGATCATGATCAGCACGCCGAACTGGCCGGGCGTGATGTCATGCGGAGCGACGGCGTTCTGGAAGTTCTGGAACACCGCGACCTGCGCCTTGCGCAGGTTGTAGCCCACCAGTTCGGGCAGCGGCCCCAGGGCCAGCTTGCCGGTCTTGCTGGGACGGGTGCGGGAGCGCCGGTCGGACGGCGAAGAAGTGTCGGTCAAGGAAGTAGCCATGATTTTCGGACTAGGCTGTTCGGCTGTGTAAAATGCAGGCGTGGAGCATTGCTGTCAGCAAAAACAACGCACACGCCACCTATCGCATACCACATATTCGCCCTCTGCATTGGTCCAAAAACCGTCCGCGCCCACCTGTAGAGGCACGAAGTGACCGCGCCCGTCCCCCGGGACGCGGTCGCCCGGGAAGTGGTTTCCCCTGCCGCTCCACGGGCTCCAACGAGGAGCTTCCGACGCCCGGTCCCCCCCAGACCGGGCGTCTTATTTTGTGCATGCTCGTCTTGTGCATGCGCCCCGGCCCAAATGCTTGGCAAGACCGTGGGCGCCCGTTACCTCTTGGGGCGGACCCGCCCTCAAGGCCCGCCCTCAAGGAGTGCCGCCCATGGCTTTCGCCGTCTCCCCGCCGCCGCAGCCCGCGGTCGCCGTCGCCGGCAGCGACCCGTTCCCGGTGCGCCGCATCTACTGTGTCGGGCGCAATTACGCCGCGCATGCCCGCGAGATGGGCGCCGATCCCGACCGCGAGCCGCCGTTCTTCTTCATGAAGCCGGCCGACGCGGTGGTGGCCGACGGCGGCGCCGTCCCCTACCCGCCCGCCACGCAGAACCTGCACCACGAGGTGGAGCTGGTGGTGGCGATCGGCCGCGGCGGCAAGGACATCCCGGTCGACACGGCGCTGGAGCACGTCTTCGGCTACGCCGTCGGCCTGGACATGACCCGGCGCGACCTGCAGAACGCCGCCAAGAAGGAAGGCAAGCCCTGGGACATGGGCAAGGGCTTCGACCACTCCGCCCCCTGCGGCACCATCCGCCGCGCCGCCGACATCGGCCATCCAGGCAAGGGCGCCGTGCGCCTGACCGTCAACGGCGAGCTGCGCCAGCAGGGCGACCTGTCCGACCTGATTTGGTCCGTTTCCGAAACGATCTCCTATCTGTCGGGCTTGGTCGAGCTGGCGCCCGGCGACCTGATCTTCACCGGCACGCCGGAAGGCGTCGGCCCGGTGGTTCCGGGCGACCGGCTGGACGGCAGCGTGGAGGGTGTTGGCACCCTCGCCGTCACCATCGGGTGATCCGGGATGCGCATCGCCACCTGGAACATCAACTCCGTCCGTCTGCGCATCGAGCTTCTGCAGCGCCTGATCGACGAGGAGAACCCGGACGTCATCTGCCTTCAGGAAACCAAGTGCGTGGATGGCGAATTCCCGCTGAAACCCTTGGCCGAGCGGGGTTTCGTGCACGCCCACGTGCACGGGATGAAGAGCTACAACGGGGTCGCCATCCTCTCGCGCGTGCCGCTGGAGGCGTGCGAGGTGCAGCACTGGTGCGGCAAGCAGGACTGTCGGCACGTGTTGGCCATGCTGCCGGGCGGGATCGAGCTGCACAGTGTCTACATCCCGGCCGGCGGAGACATTCCGGACCCGGAACAAAATGAAAAGTTCGCCCACAAACTTCGTTTCGTCGACGAAATGACTGAGTGGCTCGCCGCCCGCCGCGGCGGCGACCGGGCGATGGTCCTGGTGGGCGATCTGAACATCGCCCCGCTTGAGCAAGACGTGTGGAATCACAAGGCCTTGCTGGACGTCGTCTCGCACACGCCCATCGAGGTCGAGAAGCTGACGGCCATGCGGGATTCGCTCAACTGGGTCGATGCCGTACGTCATTTCGTTCCCGAAACAGAAAAGCTGTACAGTTGGTGGAGCTACCGGGCGCGCGACTGGGATGCCGCCGACCGCGGACGCCGGCTGGACCATGTCTGGGTCACCCCGGCGCTCAGGAACACGTTGAAAAGCCAGCGAATCCGCCGCGACGCCCGCGGCTGGGCGCCGAAGCCGTCCGACCACGTTCCGGTCATCGTCGAGCTGGACATGGCCTGACCATTTCATTCCGCTTTCGGAATGAAATGGATCGGAGGACAATGTCGTGGGTTGGGCCAAGCGCCAGCGCGGCCCAACATCCCCTTCCACGGCGACGCGGGTTGGGCCGCGCCTTCGGCTTGGCACCAGCCGACGATCCCTGGGCGCGTCGCCATCGGCGTTTTTTCCCGAGTCGGTTGCCCGATGGGCGCGAGCACGCCTCCCCTGTCATACCCCTGTATGCATAAAGGGCCGCTGCCTGTTTCCGCCCCGGAACCGGCGGCGGGCACCGGAGCGCGCGCTGGCCCCGCCCTCCACCAGCGCCGCCGCATCGCCGGAAAGTAAGCAAAACCGCGCCTCAGCGCCCGCCAATACAGCGTTATGAACGCCAAGGGAACGCGGGCCGGGCGCGGGTTCGCACGAGTTTTGCCTGGCGCCGACGGAACGGCATACGAGTTCCACATTTGTAATGAAGGCTATTGATTATCGATCGATTCCACCGGCTGCCGTACCATTCCGGTCTCGACAGCCGATGGACTCCCCATGCCCGATCGCCCGACCGCCAACCGGGTCCTGATCTACAGCCACGACACGTTCGGTCTCGGCCACCTCCGGCGCTGCCGTGCCATCGCGCACGCGCTGGTGGAGCGTCGGCGGAACGTCTCGGTGCTGATCCTCTCCGGCTCGCCCATCGTCGGCAGCTTCGATTTCAACGCGCGGGTCGACTTCGTCCGCATCCCCGGCGTGACCAAGCGGCGCGACGGCGAATATTCCGCGCTCAACCTCGACATGGGCGTGGACGAGGTGCTGGGCCTGCGCGCCGCACTCATCCGCCACACGGCCGAGGCGTTCCGGCCCGACCTGTTCATCGTCGACAAGGAACCGCTGGGCCTGCGCGGCGAGGTGGCCGACACGCTCGCCATCCTGAAGGGCCGGGGCGTGCCGCTGGTGCTGGGCCTGCGCGACGTGCTGGACGAGCCGGCCCTGCTGGCGCCGGAATGGCAGCGCAAGAACGTGCTGCCGGCGCTGAAGACGTTGTACGACGAGCTGTGGGTCTACGGCCCGCCGGGCCTCTGCGATCCGCTGGAAGGCGTGGCCGTGCCGCCGTCGGTCCGCCGCAAGATGCGCTACACCGGCTATCTGCGGCGCGAGGCGCCGGCCGCCACCGAAGCCAACGCCAACGGCGCCGACGCGCCCGGGCACCCCTACATCCTGGTCACCCCCGGCGGCGGCGGCGACGGCGAGGCGCTGGTCGACTGGGTGCTGCGCGCCTACGAAAGCGACCCCGGCATTCCCTGGCGCGCCGTGGTCGTGCTCGGCCCCTTCATGCACCCGGACCGGCGGGCCGCGTTCCTGGCGCGCGCCGGGGCCCTGCCCCAGGTCACGGCGACCGTCTTCGAGCCACGGCTGGAATCGCTGATGCGCGCGTCGGCCGGCGTGGTGGCCATGGGCGGCTACAACACCTTCTGCGAGATCCTGTCCTTCGACCGGCCGGCGCTGATCGTCCCACGTGAGGTGCCGCGGCGCGAGCAGTTCATCCGCGCCGCCCGCGCGACGGAGCTGGGGCTGGCCTCCATGCTGGTCGACGACGGCGAGCGCCGGGCGGCCGACATGGCCGCGGCCTTGCGCCGCCTGCCGCACCAGGCGCCGCCCTCGTCGGTGCCGCTGCCCGGCCTGCTGGACGGGCTGGACGCGGTCGACCGGCTGGCCGGCCGTCACCTGGCGCGGCCGGCGGCACCGGTCCCCCGGCTGCACCCGCACCCGGCCGCCGAACTGGCCTACGGCTGAGGGCCGTCAGCCATGGTTGGCGGCATGGATGCCGGGGCGCGGCGCGTCGCCGTGGTCGTCAAGGGCTGGCCGCGCCTGTCCGAGACCTTCATCGCGCAGGAGGTGCTGGGGCTGGAGCGACTCGGGCTCGCCCAGCTCGTCGTCTCGCTGCGCCACCCCACCGACCGCGCCGTGCACGCGCTGAACCGCCGGGTCGCGGCCCCCGTCCTGTACCTGCCCGAACGGCTGCGCGAGGATCCCCGCCGCGTCGCCCGTGCGCTGGCGGTCGCGCGCCGCATGCCCGGCTGGCCGGCGGCGCGCGCCGCCCTGGCGGCCGACCTCGCCCGCTCCCCCGCGCCCGACCGCCTGCGCCGCTTCGCCCAGGGCTGCGTGCTCGCGGCCGAGCTGCCGGCCGACGTCGGCTGGCTGCACGCGCACTTCCTGCACACGCCGGCCAGCGTGGCGCGCACCGCCGCCCTGCTCACCGGCCTGCCGTGGAGCTTCTCGGCCCACGCGGTGGACATCTGGACCAGTCCGGCGTGGGAGATCCGCCGCAAGCTGCGCGAGGCGCGCTGGGGCGTCACCTGCACCGCCACGGGGCACGCCCGGCTGGCGGCCCTGGCGCCGGACCCGGCGCGGATCGAACTGCTCTACCACGGCCTGGATTTCGACCGCTTTCCCGCCCCGGTGCTCGACCGTCCTCCTCGCGACGGCGGCGACCCGCGCGACCCCGCCGTGCTGCTGACCGTCGGCCGGGCGGTGGAGAAGAAGGGGCTGGACGTCATGCTGGACGCGCTGGCGCGGCTGCCGGCCGATCTGCGCTGGCGCTGGATCCACGTCGGCGGCGGCGGGCGGCTGGAGGCTCTGCGGGCGCAGGCGCGACGCCTCGGCGTGGCGGAACGCGTGACGTGGTGCGGGGCGCAGCCGCAGGACGCGGTGATCGGGCATTACCAGTCGGCCGACCTCTTCGTCCTGCCCAGCCGGCCGGCGCGCAACGGCGACCGCGACGGCCTGCCCAACGTGCTGATGGAGGCGCAGGCGCTGGGCCTCGCCTGCCTGTCCAGCGCCATGCCGTCGATCGCCGAGCTGATCGCGGACGGCGCCACCGGCGTCCTCACCCCGCCCGGCGACCCGGCGGCGCTGGCCGACGCGCTGGCCGCGCTGATCCGCGATCCGGCACGCCGCGCGGCACTGGCCGCCGCCGGCTGCGCGCGCGTACGGCGGTCCTTCGGTTGCGGCGCCGGGATCCACGCCCTATACGATCGTTTCCGGTCCGACGTATGATTTGCCAGGGTGCGGCGGTGGGCTCATTGCACGATTGGAAGGTGAAGGATAGACTTTGGATGTATGCCCGACACCGGCTTGCGCCATGAACACCCCCTCCGACCTCGCGTCGCTGACCGCCGGGCTCGACTTCATCGAACTCGACGACGACCGTGACGCCGTCGTCACCCACAACGAACTGACCGTCACCCGCAGCAAGATCGGCGACCTGCTCGACCTGCTGCCGGCCGGCCTGCTGATTCACCAGGAGCAGGGCGTCGTGTACGCCAACCTGGAGGCGGCGCGCATCCTGGGCGTCTCGCCCGACGCGCTGGTGGGCCGGCACTTCCTCGACTTCGTCGACGACGCCGACGCGGCGGCGCAGCGGGTGTGCCTCCTGGGCTGCCTGCTGGAGCGCGAGCTGGTGCGCATCAAGGACTGCGTGCTGGTCGGCGCCGACGGCCGGCGCACCAACGTGCAGGTCAGCATGTCGCCCCTGCCGTGGGACGGGCTGCCGGTCATCTACGTGCTGCTGAACGACGTGACCGCGCTGAAGGAGACCGAGGAGACGTTGCGCCGGCTGTCGCTCACCGACTCGCTGACCGGCGCCTCCAACCGCCGCCACTTCATCGAGGCGGCCGAGCGCGAGGTGGAGCGCGCGCAGCGCTACCACCGGCCACTCAGCATGCTGATGCTCGACCTCGACCACTTCAAGCGGATCAACGACACCCACGGCCACCATGTGGGCGACGAGGCGCTGAAGGCCTTCACCGCCATCTGCCAGCGCACGCTGCGCCGCAACGATCTGCTGGGCCGCATGGGCGGCGAGGAGTTCGCCATCCTGCTGCCGGAGACCGACGCGGCCGGCGCCCGCCGCCTGGCCGAGCGCATCCGCCATCTGGTGATGCACGCGGCCGTGCCGGCGGAGGGCGATGTCGTGCGCTTCACCGTCAGCATCGGCATCGCGTCGTGCCGCGGCGGGGAGCACACGGTGGACACCCTGCTCTCCTGCGCCGACGAGGCGCTCTATCAGGCCAAGCACGCCGGCCGCAACCGGGTGGTCGGCGCCGTCCAGGCGCCCTTCGTCTGAGCCTGACGCGCATGACCGACCTGCTGATCCTGCGCCACGGCCCCACCGCCTGGAACGCCGCCGGCCGCATCCAGGGCCACATCGACGAGCCGCTGTCGGACGAGGGCCGGGCCATGGTGGCGCGCTGGCGCCTGCCGCCGGAGGCCGTGGGCCTGCGCTGGGTGGCCAGCCCGCTGAAGCGCGCGTGGGAGACGGCGCACCTGCTGGGCCTCGCTCCCACGCCCGAGCCGCGCCTGCGCGAGATGAGCTGGGGTGCCTGGGAAGGCCGCCTGCTGCCCGAGCTGCGCGCCGGGGAGCTGACGCCGGAGCGCGAGGAGCGCGGCCTGGACTTCCGCCCGCCCGAGGGCGAGAGCCCGCGCGACGTGCAGGCCCGCCTGCGCCCCTGGCTGGCCGAGGTGGCGCAGGACGGACGGCCCACCGGTGCGGTGGCGCACGCCGGGGTGATCCGCGCGCTCTACGCGCTGGCCACCGGCTGGGACATGTTCGGCCGTCCGGCCGACAAGCCGCGGGACTTCTGCATCCACCGCTTCGCCCTGGCGCCCGACGGCACGCCGCGCGTGGTGGCGATGAACATCCCGCTCCTTCCTCCACCGGCGCCGTGAGGATCTTCTTCCACGTCCAGCACCTGCTGGGCATCGGCCACGACCGGCGCGCCGCGCTGATCGCCCGCGCGCTGGCCGACGCCGGCAATCATGTGACGCTGGCGCGCGGCGGGCACCCGGTGCCGGGCATCGACCACGGCGGGGCGGAGGTCGTCCAGCTCCCCACCGCCCGCGCCGCGGACGCGACGTTCAAGGTGCTGCTCGACGACTCCGGCCGACCCATCGACGACGCGTGGCGCGCGGCCCGCGCCGCGGCGACGCTCGGCGCCTTCGCGCGTGCCGCTCCCGACGTGCTGCTCGTCGAATCGTTCCCCTTCGGCCGGCGCGCCTTCCGCTTCGAAATGCTGCCGCTGTTCGAAGCGGCCCGCGCGCGCGGCATCCCCATCGCCGTCTCCGTGCGCGACATCCTGGTCGGCAAGGCCGAGCCGAAGCGCCTGGACGAGGTGGTGGCGACGGTCGAGCGCTTCGTCGACGCCGTGCTGGTGCACGGCGACCCCGCCCTGATCCCCTTCGCCGCGACCTTCCCCGCCGCCGATCGCATCGCCGGGCGGATCCGGTACACCGGTTACGTCGCCGCCCCGACGCTGGCGGCGGACAGCGCCGACGGCACGGACGAGGTGATCGTCTCGGTGGGTGGTGGCGCGGTGGGCCTGCCGTTGCTGCGCGCCGCCCTGCTCGCCCGGCCGCTGACGCCCGCCCGCGACGCCCGCTGGCGCCTGCTGGCCGGCCCCGACGTGCCGGAGGACGCGCGGCTCGCGCTGGCCGCCGACGCCCCGCCCGGCGTGACCGTGGAGCGCGCCCGGCCAGACTTCCCGGCGTTGCTGCGGCGCTGTCGCCTGTCGGTCAGCCAGGCCGGCTACAACACCGTGCTCGACCTGCTGCAGGCCGGTTGCCGCGCCGTGGTGGTGCCCTTCGCCGCCGCCGGGCAGACCGAACAGGCCCTGCGCGCCCGCCTGCTGGAGGAGCGCGGCCGGCTGACGGTGGTCGAGGAGGCCGGTCTGACGCCTGGGAGCCTCGCCGCCGGCATCGCCCGCGCCCTGGCCGCCCCGCCGCCGGCCGCTCTGCCCTTGCGCCTGGACGGTGCCGCCGGGTCGGCCCGCCTGCTGGCTGCCCTGCCGCACGGCTGGGCGGCGTTGCGCGCCGAGCTGGACGCCTGGGCCGCCGCCGGCCTGACCGCCACCTTCTGGTGGCGTGACGACGACGCCGTGCAGCCGACCCCGCCGCTCGCCCGCCTCACCGCGCTCGCCGCCCGCGCCGGCGTGCCGCTCGCCCTGGCCGTCGTACCCGCGCACGCCACGGCGGGTCTGGCGCAGGCGGTCGCCGAGTCGGCAAGCGTCACCGTACTCCAGCACGGCTGGGCGCACACCAGTCACGCCACGCCCGGCGAGAGGAAGATCGAGCTGGGCGGCACGCGTTCCGCCGACTCGGTGCTGGCCGAACTGGCGGAGGGCCGCAAGCGTCTGGCGGCGCTGTTCGGCACCCGCTTCGTGCCTGCCCTGGTGCCGCCCTGGAACCGCGTCGCACCGGCCGTCGTGGAGCGTTTAACCGCGTTTGGCTTCGCCGGCCTGTCCACCTTCAAGCCGCGCGCCAGCCCCTTCCAGGTCAACACGCACGTGGACCCGATGGACTGGCGCGCCGGTGGCCGTTTCACCGGCGAGGCTGCGGCGCTCGGGGCGGCGCTCGCCCACCTGCGCGCGCGCCGCTCCGGCGCCGCCGACCGCAACGAGCCCACCGGCCTGCTGACCCATCACCTCGCCATGGACGAGGGGACGTGGGCGTTCACCGAACGCTTCCTGGAGGAGACGCGCGCCCACCCCGCCGCGCGGTGGGTGGGCGCGGAGACCCTGTTCAGCGCGTGACGCGCTTGTCCTTGCCCGCCGGAATGTCCTGGGCGGAGAGGTTGACCAGCACCATGCGCACACGCGCCAGTTCGGCCCCGCCCGCCTTGCCGGGCGCCGCCTTGGCCACCGGCGCAGGGGCCGGACGCGCCTCCGCGACTCGGGTCTCGGGCGGCCGGGGCGCCTCCACCACCTCCACCTTCGGCGGCTCGGCCTTGGCGGCGGGTGTCCGCTTCGGCGGCGTGGCGCGGGCCTCGACGATGCCGTCGTACGGCTTGCCGTCGCCGCCCTTCGGCGTCCAGGTGCGGTAGGGGCCGGTGTCGATGTGCACGTGGCCGGTGTGGGCGTAGGCGGCGTAGCCGCCGCGGTGCATGCCGGCCGCCACGTCGGCGACGCGCTGCGCCGGCACGCCGGGGATGCGGAAGTCCATCGCCTGGCCACGGATGTGGTAGCTGTTCTCGGCGACGTTCGGGCTGCTGCGCGACAGCGCCGCGTTGGTCGCCTGCGAGCGATAGCCGGAGGTGAGGTGGATCGGCGTCTCTTCCGCCACGCCCAGCCGGTCGCGCAGTTCGACCATATAATCGATCAGCCCCGGATCGATGGGGCTGGCATCACCGGTGCGGCGGTCGCGGAAGATGTCGACGATCTCGCCCATGGCGCGCTGGTCATAGCCCTGGCCGGGACGCCAGTAAGTGACCGAGACGGACTCGCCGCTGGCCGGATGCAGGAGGGTGACCGATCGCGGAGCGTCGGCCGTGGTGACGGGGGGAGAGGTTGCGCATCCTGACAGGATGCCACCAATGACGACCATGAGCGCGCCCAGGCGCGAAGAACGTCGCATGCCCACCCCCGGGTTTCCCCTGCCGGTTGCAAGCGACGTTCATATCATAGGTTTGCCAATCCATTACAGGGCGAAGTTACATTCGCACTCGAAAAGCGTCTTTTTTCTGTCACAACGGCGTCAGGGGCGCACCGCGCGTCCACGCGCCGTGCCGGAGTTCATCCGGCGGTCACGCACGGCCCGCTGCCCGAGTCGCGACTCGCGAACCGGGCCCCGCCGTTCTCAAAGCCGGATTTCCAGCCCCTCGCGGGCGACCTCGACGCCAGGGCGCAGGCGCGCGGCTTGCGCCGCGATGGCGTCGAGCGCATCGTCGGTGCGGCCGGGATCGTGGTGATAGATGAAGGCGCGCCCCACCCCGGCGGCCTCGGCCAGCCGCACGCACTCCTGCCACGTCGAATGGCCCCAGCCGGCGTGGCGCGGGTATTCCTCGTCGGTGTAGGTGCTGTCGTAGACCATCACGTCGGCGCCCCGCACGAGGTCCAGAACGGCGGGGTCGCGCCCTTCCGCCAAATGCTCGGTGTCGGTGACGAAGCACAGGCTGCGCCCGGCGAACTCGACCCGGTAGCCGACCGCGCCGTTGGGGTGGTTGAGCGGCCCCGTGCGGATGGCGATGCCCGGCCGCGGCGTCAATGTCGCGCCGCAGGCGAACTCGCGGAAATCGCAGTCGGCGCGGAACGTCTCGACCGGGATGGGGTAGAGCGGCGCCGTCATCATGTCGCCCACCACCGAGCGGATGGTGCGTCCCGGCGGCAGGTGGCCGGCCCACACGCGCAGCCGGCTGGCGGCGCAGAAGGCCGGGGCGAAGAACGGCAGGCCGCAGATGTGATCGAGGTGGGTGTGCGTCAGGAACAGGTCGAGGTCGACCGCCCCGCCCTTCGCCAGTTCCACGCCCAACGGGCGGATGCCGGTGCCGGCGTCGAAGACAAGCAACGCGTCGCCGCACCGCACCTCCAGGCACGCGGTGTTGCCGCCGTAGCGGACGGTGTCGGGACCGGGAGCGGCGATGCTGCCGCGCACACCCCAGAAGCGCGCGGAAAAGGACGTCATGGTCCGCGCATGGTGCTCAGCGCGTGCCGCCAAGTCGAGGGGAAAAGCGGACGATCCGCCGGAACCGGCGTTCACCGGGGCTGCCCCTACATGTGGGGGTGCCGCAGACCATAAGATGTGGTAACGTCGCCCGGACTCCACTCTTCGCCCATACTTCGCCGCACCCGCGGCGCCGGGACGGATCAACGGCCGAACCACGGATGGATCCTGCCAAGCTCGCCAAAGTCCTCGCCATGGCCGAGTCGGAGCACCAGGGTGAGGCGCTGTCGGCGCTTCGCGCGGCGCGGATCATGCTGTCCCGCGCCGGCCTGACGTTCCGCGACCTCGCCAACGCCGCCGTCCGCCCCGCCGCCGGGCCGGAGCCCGCGCCGACCCCGCCGCAGCCGCCCGTCACCCAGCCGCCGCCCGATCAGGTCGTGCTCGGCCTGCGCCGGCAGGTGGGCGACCTGGAGCGCGAGGTCGCCGCCCTGAAGCGTCAGCTCGACAAGGCGAACGGCGATATGGAGAAGCAGAAGGAGGAGACCGACCGCTGGCGCACGCTGGCCCGCGAGACCGCCGAGAAGCTGTGGGACCTGGGCAAGGCGCTGGAGCGCCGGCACAGCCGCCACACCACAGTGGAGAAGCGCCGCGCCATCCTCGACCATTTGCAGGACCCCGGCAGCGCCATGCTGTCCGACCACGAGATCGCGCGCCGCGTCGGCACCTCGGTGCAGGTGGTGGCGCACTGGCGCCGCCGCCTCGCCATCGTCGGCCGCAAGGTCCGCCTGCTGCCGGTGGTGCCACGCGGGCGCGGGCTGTGGCGCCCGCAGGGGGCCCGCGTGGGCGGGATGGCCGGGATGGCCGGGATGGAAGGTGTGCGCCGCCGCTGGATCGGCTGCACGGGCGAGGTCACCATCGCCGAGCGCCGCAGCAAGGGCCCGCGGCGGTAACGCCCGTCGATCACCGCACGTCGATCACGGCACCAGACGGTAGCCGCCCGGCTCGGTCACCAGGATCTCGGCGTTCGACGGGTCGCGCTCGATCTTCTGGCGCAGGCGGTAGACGTGCGTCTCCAGCGTGTGCGTCGTCACACCGGCGTTGTAGCCCCACACCTCGCCCAGCAGCGTGTCGCGGCCGATCACCTTGTCCCCGGCGCGGTACAGGTACTTGAGGATCGCCGTCTCCTTCTCGGTCAGGCGGATCTTGCGGTTGCGCGCCTCCTCCAGCAGCAGCTTGGCGGACGGGCGGAAGGTGTACGGGCCGATGCTGAAGACCGCATCGTCGCTCTGTTCGAACTGGCGGAGCTGCGCGCGCAGCCGGGCCAGCAGGACGCCCAGGCGGAACGGCTTGGTGACGTAGTCGTTGGCGCCCGAGTCGAGGCCCAGGATGGCGTCGGCGTCGCTGCTGGCGGCGGTCAGCATGATGATCGGGCAGCGCACGCCGTCGCGCCGCAGCAGCCGGCACAGGTCGCGCCCGTCCATGTCGGGCAGCCCGACGTCCAGCAGGATGGCGGCGAACGGGTCGCGGCGCGCGATGTCCAGCGCGGCGGCGCCGGTGCCGGCCTCCACCGTCTCGAACTCCTCGAGCATGTGAAGCTGTTCGGCCAGCGATTGCCGCAGGGCGTCGTCGTCATCGACCAGAAGGATGCGTTTGGCGGGGTTCATGCCGATCGTCGGAGTTCCGGGCCGTCCGGCACGAACCTTAGCACGCGGTGTATGGATCGTTCCACGGCGCGCAACGGACCGGCGCGCGGGAAGGGCTTGCCGGGCCGCGCCCGCCGGGGGCACTCTGGGAACACGCGGCCGCCACCCCATATCCAGGCGGTTCCATGTCGGCCGATCCCGAACCGATCGCGACGGGCGGAGAAACCGGGGCGGCTCTTGCGCTTTTGCATTTCTCGTTCGTCATCGTTAGGGTTCGGCGCGAATTCCCGAGTCGCCGCCCCGCGCGGCGACCACAAGCACCGGCTTCCGCACGATGTACGCTGACCTCCACCCGACCCCCGCCCACCCCCTCGACGAGGCCGTCCTGCGCGCCGTCGACCGCGTGCTCGCCGCACTCCGCCGGGGCGAGCCCGTCGCCATCGAAGGCGCGGACGGCAGCGCGGCGCTCGTCCTCTCGGTGGAGTCGCTGGCGGCCGACACGCTGGCGCGCCTGCGCGCCCTGGCCGGCGGCGGCGACGCCGTGCTGGCGGTCAGCCGGCGGCGCGCCCAGGCGTTGAGCCTGACGGCGGAGGGCGAGGGGGCCGTGGTCCTCACCCTGCCCCAGGGCTTCACCGCCGACGACGCGCTGATGCTGGCCGATCCCGAACAGCGGCCCGGCGTGCCGCTGCCCGCCGGCCTCAGCGGCGCCATGGCGGAGCCCGGCACGCGCGAGGCGGCGGCGGTGGACCTCGCCAAGCTGGCCCGTCTCCTGCCGGCCGCCGTCCTGGTTCCGGTGCGCGGCATGCGCGGCGGTGCGGCGGCCTGGGCGGCGCGCAACGATGTGCTGATGGCGCGCGCGCTGGACGTGGCGGACTACCGCGTGCACGTGGTGCGCACGCTGCGCCAGGTGGCCGACGCGCGCGTGCCGCTGGACGGGGCGGAGAACACGCGCATCGTCGCCTTCCGCCCGGCCGACGGCGGGCCGGAGCACCTGGCCATCATCATCGGCGATCCGGATCCGTCCGCACCCGTGCTGGCCCGCCTGCATTCGGAATGCTTCACCGGCGACCTGCTGGGCTCGCTGCGCTGCGACTGCGGCGAGCAGTTGCGCGGCGCCATCACGGAGATCGCCGCTCTGGGCAGCGGCGTGCTGCTGTATCTGGCGCAGGAAGGGCGGGGCATCGGCCTCGTCAACAAGCTGCGCGCCTACCGCATCCAGGACCGCGGCTTCGACACCGTGGACGCCAACGAGATGCTGGGCTTCGAGGCGGACGAGCGTGTCTACCTGCCGGCGGCCGAGATGCTGCGCCAGCTCGGCTTCCGCAGCGTGCGGCTGATGACCAACAACCCGGAGAAGCTGCGCCAGCTCGCCCGCTGCGGGATCGAGGTGGTGGAGCGCGTGCCGCACATCTTCGCCGCCAATGGCCACAACGAGGCCTACCTGCGCACCAAGGCCGAACGCAGCGGCCACATGTTCTGACGATTTGGCCGGGCAGGAATCGACCGCCGCCCGGCAGGACTTGCCGGGAACGGCCCTTGGGAACGCCGATCGCGGACGGGAATTGGCCGTTTCGGCTGGCACGGCGGTTGCAGTAGGGAGTTCGGACCCTTTTTGTCCGGAGGACCGGCCCATGGCGATCGACGCAACGACCTACGATGCCGCCGCCAGCGCGCGCGCCGCGCAGCGCGAATCCTCCCTCAGCGCCATCATCCGCAGCCCGACCGAGGAACCGTACGACCAGCCCGGCGAGATGTCGTTCCTGGACTTCCTGGACGTCATCAACCCGCTACAGCACATCCCGATCGTCGGCACCATCTACCGCAGCCTCACCGGCGACACCATCAAGCCGGCCCAGCAGGTGATGGGCGGCATGCTGTACGGCGGGCCGCTCGGCGCCGTCACCTCGATGTTCGGCGCCGTCGTCGAGCAGTCCACCGGCAAGAGCATCGAAGGCCACGCCATGGCCGCGCTCGGCTTCGAGGACCCGAACCAGCACGGCGGCGCCGTCGCCGCCACGCCGGCCGCCATCCAGGCCGCCCCCCCGGTCGCCCCCCCCGTCGTTGCCGCCGCCCCGACCGCGCCCGCCCTGGCCTCGCCGCCGGCCGCCACCGTCGCCGAGGCCGCCGCCCCGACCGCCGTCAAGGCGCCGCCCGCCGCGACCATCACCACGCCGCGCGATCCCTTCGCCGGCGAGAATCGGCCGAGTCGCATGCCCGCCCGCGACACCATCCTGGCCAACACCATGCAGGCGAAGCACGCCGCCGCCCGCACCGCGCCGACGCCGGGGGCCGCCGCGTCGATGGCGGCGGCCGGCGTCCCCGTCGCGGCCCCGCAGCCGGCTCCGGCGAGCGGCGGCGCCGAGGGCGCGACGCCGGCCGACAAGGCGGCGTCGGCGCCGACCCCCGTGCCGCCGGAGATGCTGTCCGACGTGATGATGCGCAACCTCGCCAAGTACGAGGCCGCCAGGAAGGCGGCCGCCACGCGCGCCGCGCCGTCGAACGTGCGGGTGTCGGGCTGACGCGGGGCAGGGAGATGACCGGACCCATGGAGATCACGGTGTTCCCCGACGGCCGCCTGGTGTGGCCGGGTGGCACGCTGCGCTGCGCGCTGGGCCGCGGCGGCGTGCGCGCCGACAAGCGCGAGGGCGACGGCGCCACGCCCGGCGGCGTCTGGGCGCTGCGCCGCGTGCTGTGGCGCCCGGACCGCGTGGCCCGGCCGGAGACCGCCCTGCCCGCCCAGCCGATCGCGCCGGATGACGGCTGGTGCGACGAGCCGGCCGACCCGGCCTACAACCGCCCGGTCAAGCGGCCCTACCCCGCCAGCCACGAGGCGCTGTGGCGCGACGACGCGGTGTACGACGTCATCGTCGTGCTGGGCCACAACGATGACCCCGTCGTGCCGGGCCTGGGAAGTGCGGTGTTCATGCACGTCGCCCGCCCGGACTGGGAGCCGACGGCGGGCTGCGTCGCTCTGGCGATCGCCGACCTGCTGCGCCTGCTGAAGGACTGCGGTCCGGACACGGCGCTGCGCGTGTTGGACCCCTGAGCCGTTACGGTTGGTGCCAGGACTCGCGCGCGCCGAAGATGGCGGTGCCGACGCGCACGTGGGTGGCGCCGAAGCGGATGGCGGTGGGATAGTCGCCGCTCATGCCCATGCTGATCTCGGTCAGGCCGTTGCGCCGGGCCATCTCGGTCAGCAGCGCGAAGTGCATGGCCGGCTCCTCGTCCTGCGGCGGGATGCACATCAGGCCGGCGACCGGCAGGCCGTACCGGTCGCGGCAGGCGGCCACGAACGAGTCGACGTCGGCGGGCAGGATGCCGGCCTTCTGCGGCTCCTCGCCGGTGTTGACCTCGATCAGGCAACGCGGGCGCCGGCCGCTGCGCGCCATCTCCGCCGCCAGCGCCTCGGCCAGCTTGGGGCGGTCCACCGTCTCGATCACGTCGAACAGCGCCACCGCGTCCTTCACCTTGTTGGTCTGCAGCGGCCCGATCAGGTGCAGCTCGACCCCCGCGTACCGCGCCTTGAGGTCCGGCCACTTGGCCTTGGCCTCCTGCACGCGGTTCTCGCCGAACACGCGCTGCCCGGCGTCCAGGGTCTGGGCGATGGCCTCGGGCCCGTGCGTCTTCGACACGGCGACCAGCGTCACGCGGCCCGAGTCGCGCCCGGCGGCGGCGCAGGACTCGGCGATGGTGGCGCGGACCTCGGCGAGGCGGGCGGCAATTGCGGATTCCGTGGCGGGCATGGTTGATCTCCGGTTCGTCGCCCGATGTATACACCGGCGGCGGCGGCGTGGTAACGGACGCCCCGTCGAAACGCAAGCGTTCGAGGAGACAAGGGACATGCGTGTTTGGATTGCTTCCGTGCTGCTGACGGCCCTCGCGGCGACGCCGGCCTTCGCGCAGGGCACGAAGCCGGCGCAGCCCGCACCGCCCCCGCAGCAGAAACCGGCGGAGCAAAAGCCCGCCGAACAGAAACCGGCCGCCCCCGTCACCATGGAGGGATCGCCGCTCGCCGGCGTGCGCTTCGCCGAGCGGCCGTTCCCTCTGCGCGACGACGGCACCTACGCCGAGTACATGAGCCCGGTGGCCGCCGGCGTCGGGCGGACCTGCGGGCGGCTGGAAACCTATGGCTGGGAGTTCACCGGCCTGGACGAGGCTGCGGCGCAGGCGCGGGCCGACCGGATCTTCCAGACGACCATGGGCGCCTTCAAGGCGGGCGGCTACACCATCACCGAGGTGAGCAGCAAGGTCGCCGGGCCGGGTCTCGCCGTCTATACGGCCGACACCAACAAGAAGCAGTTCCTGCTGTTCTGGGCGCCGGTGCAGGACGCCATCATGCTGCTGCTCTGCGAGACCGGCGCGAAGAAGTAGGGCCCCGCGGACGGCGAACGGGCCAACACACGAACGGGCCGAAAAGCGAACGGCGGCGGATTGCTCCGCCGCCGTCGCCGTTTGACCCGGTGCGTTGGCCCGGTGCCGCCGATCAGAACGCCAGACGGGTGTCCAGCATGATGATGTTGCCCTTGTCGTTCGGGAAGGTGGCCCGATCGTCGCTGCGGAACTTGAAGTGGCTGTACTCCAGGCCGGCCGTCAGGCCCGGGGCGACGACGTAGGTCACGCCCGCCTGGTACAGGTCCATCTTGGCGTTGCCCGACATGGTCAGGTCGCCGGCGTCCTTGTAGCGCAGGTAGTTGGCGGCCAGGATGAACGGGCCGGTGGTGTAGTTGGCGCCCACAATCCAGACGTCCTGGTTGCTGCGGTTGAAGTTCGCCACCGAGTTCTTGTTGTAGCCGCTCTCGCCGGCGTTCATGTACATCGCGCCAACCTTGAAGCCGGCGAAGCCGACGTTCAGGCCGACGTTGTAGGACGACAGGTCCTCATAGGTGTTCAGGCCGCCGCCGGTGGTGTCCGTGGCCTTGCCGAACTGGTAATAGGCCGAGGCCTCGACCGTGACGGCGCCGAACTCGTTGGCGTAGGTGCCACCGACCTCGACCACGTCCTGGAAGTCGAAGGTGCGCTGACCGCCGGGAAGGGCGCTGCGCTCCAGGCGGTTGACGCCGGTGTTGTGGTCGCCGGTGCGCGGCGTGTAGGCGATGCCGCCGGTGAAGCCGGCGAACTTCGGCGTCAGGTAGACGATCTTGGTGCCGATGTCGCCGCTGACCAGGTTACGGAAGTTCTGGGCCAGGGCGGCGGTGCCCTGGTTGTAGGACGACGAACCCGTCAGGAACTCCAGCGTGGCGTTGTCCGGACCGCCGGCGATGCCCTCGACGTTCGGGCCGATGATGCCGTACTCGTCCGACAGGCCGTTGATCACGCCACCCTGCACGGTGCCGAAGGCGCCGCTGACGAAGATGTACGCGCGGTCGGCGTCGGTGTTGCGGCTCTGCTGCGCGGCGCGGATGCGGACGCGTCCGCCGTACTCCAGGCCGTTGTCGGCCTTGGCGGTCGGAGTCACGACCAGGCGGAAGCGGTTGCGCATTTCGAAGCTGCGCAGACCGGCGTCGTCGTCCTGGTCGATGAAAGCGCCCTGGAGGAAGGCATCGCCGCCGACGGTGACGTCGAACTTGGCCTGGGCGAGGGCGGTGCCGGAGGTCGCGGCGAACGCAACCGCAGCGCAACCGAGAGCGAGAGAACGCTTCATCATAGGTCAATCCTCTTGACGAGCGGCCGATTGGGGAGGGCCGGAAACGGTATCGTTGTCGAGGTCGAGTTAAACCGGACGGAAATGTCCGCGCAAGGCGCAAGAAACCGAAAGCGTGCGGTCATGAGACAGTGTGACGATTGAGACACATATGTAACGTATTGATATGATAGCGAATTTTCAAATTGCTGCATTATTGGCACATTCGCTGCCGCAAAAAAGGGCGAATTGCACACAAATTCGGCACAAAAAAAGAGGCGGCAGCCGAAGCTGCCGCCTCCTTTCCAGACGGACGTTCTATCAGAACGCCAGGGTCGTGCGCAGGACGACCACGTTCGCCTTGTCGTCCAGCGCGTTCACATCGCTGTCCGACTTCACGTAGTCGTACTGGGCCTGGACCGCGAGACCCGGAGCCACGGTGTAGCTGGCGCCGATCTCGTAGACGTTGACCTTGCGCTTGCCGATAACGCTGGCCGAACCCTGGTCCTGACCGTACGACCAGCCGCCGCCGACCACGATCGGGCCCATGGTGTACTGGGCACCGAGCTGCCACACGTGCGAGTTCTCGTTGAAGAAGCCCAGGGCCTGGCGCTGACCGCTCTTGCCGAAGTCGGTGTACGAACCACCGACCACGAAGCCGGCGTAGCCGACCTGCAGGCCAGCCTGCCAAGCGTTCAGGTTCTTGAAGTTGTTGGCGCCGGTGGTGCTCTCGGTCGCCTCACCCCACATGTAGCCGGCGCCGCCCTTGACGGTCACGCCGCCGAAGCTGCCGTTGTAGTTCACGCCGATTTCCAGCTCGTCCTGGAAGTACGGGGTGATGGCGCCGGTGGCGGCGATGACGGCCCGCTCGTTGCGATCCGAGTCGGTGTTCCAGCTGTTGCCGTTCGGGGTGTACGACGCGCCGAGCTGGAAGCCGGCGAAGCGCGGCGAGAAGTAGACGATCTTCGTCGCGGTGTCCGGAACGATCGACGGCCACACGATGCTACCGCCACCGAAGCGGTTCACGCCGGCCATGGTGCCGCCACCGGCAACGCCGGTGCCGTTGGCGCCGACGTAGTTCAGAGCTTGGTCGTACAGGCCGAACGGCAGGTAGTCGATCGGACGGGAGACGACCGTCTCGTCGTTGAAGCTGTTCGACACGCCCATGCGGACCTGACCGAACGTGCCCTGCACGAAGATGTACGCGCGGTCGGCGTCCATGTTGCGGGTGGTGCTGTTCGAGCGGATGCGGATGCGGCCGCCGTACTCGAGACCGTTGTCGGCCTTGGCCGACGGAACGATGTTCAGACGGAAACGGTTACGGAACTCGACCGAACGCAGGTTCGTGTCGTTGTCCTGATCGACGTAACCGCCTTCGAAGTACGCGTCGCCACCGACCTTAACCTCGAACTTGGCCTGGGCATTGGCCGCGCCGCTTCCCATCGCGAGAGCAACGGCGGCGCAGCCCGCCAGCAGATACCGATTCATGATGTTGCCTCCATCCTGGCAGCAAATTGTATAGCCGGGTCAACTTCCAGGCTGTGACTGTCCTACGCACCTCAGCGGACGCCAGCAAGCCGTAAAGTTCAAAATTGCAGCTTTCATGGAACAGTGTGTCTAACGGACCACACCGCGGAGGAGGCCCAAGCGGGTCTTTCCACGCCGCGCCGACGCGCATCCGCTGTTGCGTGATCCGATGGTTTTATGGTCTTTTCTGCGGCATCCGCGCGCGAGCCCGCCTGCGGCATCCCACTGTCCTGAGATGTGTTTCAGACCATGCGCCGCTTTCGCACCGCCTTCTTCGCCCCCGTGATCCTCGCGTCGCTCGCCGTGGGCGGATGTTCGAGTTGGGGCGGCCAGACCGAAACCCACAGCGAGCAGCTCAAGCGCGAGTCCTACAAGTTCGGCAGCGTCCTCGGCGGCGACGGGGGCCTGAGCCTCTTCGGCGGCAACAAGAAGAAGGGCGAGCAGGACGGCACCGGGCTGGGTGTCAACGGCTTCCTGTGGCGCGCGTCGCTCGACACGCTGTCCTTCATGCCGATCGCCTCGGCTGACCCGTTCGGCGGCGTCATCCTCACCGACTGGTACACGCCGCCCGAGACGCCGAACGAGCGCGTCAAGGTCAACCTCTACATCCTCGACCGCCAGCTTCGCGCCGACGGCGTCCGCGCCTCGGTGTTCCGCCAGCAGCGCGCCGGCGCCGACTGGCGCGACGCGCCGGTCGATCCCGGCACCTCGTCGACGCTGGAGGACTCGATCCTCACCCGCGCGCGCCAGCTCCGCATCGCCCAGGGCGCCGCGCAGTAACGGCACGGAAGGAAGGGTGGGGCGGCGTCCCGGCGACGGCCGCCCCCGTTGGATTTTCGGATTTGCAGGAACGGAACAAGTCAACCGCCATGTCGCGCTACAACGTCAAGGAAACCGAAGCGAAGTGGCAGGCGGTGTGGGAGCAGCGGGCCTGCTTCGCGGCCCGCGAGGACGCCGCGCGGCCCAAGTACTACGTGCTGGAGATGTTCCCGTACCCGTCGGGGCGCATCCACATGGGCCACGTCCGCAACTACACCATCGGCGACGTCATCGCGCGCTACAAGCGGAGCAAGGGCTTCAACGTCCTGCACCCGATGGGCTGGGACGCCTTCGGCCTGCCCGCCGAGAACGCCGCCCTGGAGAAGGGCGTGCACCCGGCCAAGTGGACGCGCGAGAACATCGCCGCCATGCGCGCCCAGCTCAAGTCCATGGGCCTGTCGGTCGACTGGGACCGCGAGATCGCCACCTGCGACGTGGAGTACTACCGCCACGAGCAGAAGATGTTCCTCGACTTCTACAAGGCCGGCCTTGCCTACCGGAAGGAGTCGTGGGTCAACTGGGATCCCGTCGACAACACCGTTCTGGCCAACGAGCAGGTGATCGACGGCCGCGGCTGGCGCACCGGCGCGCTGGTGGAAAAGCGCAAGCTGTCGCAGTGGTTCCTCAAGATCACCCATTTCGCCGACGACCTGCTGAAGGGCATCGAGGAGCTGGACCGCTGGCCCGAGCGCGTGCGGCTGATGCAGGAGAACTGGATCGGCAAGTCCACCGGCGTGCGCTTCCGCTTTGAAATCAAAGGGCGATCGGAGCGGCTGGAGGTCTTCACCACGCGGCCCGACACGCTGTTCGGCGCCTCTTTCGCGGCCATCTCGCCGAACCACCCGCTGGCGGCCGAGCTGGCGCAGGGCAACCCCGAACTGGCCGCGTTCATCGCCGAGTGCAACCGCCTGGGCACCAGCGAGGAGGCGATCGAGACCGCCGAGAAGCGCGGCTTCGACACCGGCCTCAAGGTCGTCCACCCGTTCGACCCGAGCTGGGAACTGCCGGTCTGCGTGGCGAACTTCGTGCTGATGGAATACGGCACGGGCGCTATTTTCGGTTGTCCCGCGCACGACCAGCGTGACCTCGACTTCGCCCGCAAGTACGGCTTGGCCGTCACCCCCGTGGTCATCCCGGAGGATGCCGACCCGGCCACCTTCACCATCGGCGACGAGGCCTACACCGGCCCCGGCGTGCTGCGCAATTCCGCCTTCCTCGACGGCCTCGACGTGGAGACCGCGAAGGAGGAGGCCGGCAAGCGCCTGGAGGCGGCGGGGCAGGGCGAGCGCACCACCCAGTACCGCCTGCGCGACTGGGGCGTGTCGCGCCAGCGCTACTGGGGCTGCCCGATCCCGATGATCCACTGCGAGTCGTGCGGCGTCGTGCCGGTGCCGGAGGACCAGCTCCCCGTCGTGCTGCCGGAAGACGTCACCTTCGACAAGCCCGGCAACCCGCTCTCGCACCACCCGACGTGGAAGCACACCACGTGTCCGTCCTGCGGCAAGCCGGCGGTGCGCGAGACCGACACCTTCGACACCTTCATCGAGTCGTCGTGGTATCCGGCCCGCTACTGCTCGCCCCACGAGGAGAAGGCCGGCTTCACGCGCGAGGCGGTGGACTACTGGATGCCCGTCGACCAGTACATCGGCGGCATCGAGCACGCGGTCCTGCACCTGCTCTATTCGCGCTTCTGGACGCGGGCGCTGCGCCATTGCGGCTACTGGGACATCACGGAGCCGTTCGCCGGCCTGTTCACCCAGGGCATGGTGAACCACGAGACGTACAAGGACGCCGGCACCGGCGGCTGGCTGTCGCCGGCCGACATCGTGAAGAACGACCGGGGTGAGATGGTCCGCGCCGACAACGGCGCGCCGGTCACCGTCGGCCGCGTCGAGAAGATGTCGAAGTCGAAGAAGAACGTCGTCGATCCGGCGAACATCATCGACTCCTACGGCGCCGACGCCGCCCGCCTCTTCATGCTGTCCGACAGCCCGCCGGAGCGCGACCTGGAGTGGACCGAGGCCGGCATCGACGGCGCTTGGCGCTACATCAGCCGCCTCTGGCGCATGATCACCGAACCGCCGGTGGATCTCCCGGCCGCCGGCACGCCGCTCCCGGCGGATCTCGGCGACACCGCCCAGGCGGCCCGCCGCCTGATCCACAAGGCGATCTCCGGCGTCAGCGACGACCTGGAGAAGTTCCGCTTCAACAAGGCCGTCGCCCGCGTGCGTGAGCTGTCCAACGCGCTGGGCGAGCTGGACGGCAAAGGGCCGGGCGAGGCCTGGGTGCTGCGGGAAGGTTTCGAGGCGCTGGTGCGCATGATCGGCCCGATGATGCCGCATCTGGCCGAGGAGCTTTGGACGCAGCTCGGCCACACCACGCTTCTGGCCGACCAGCCCTGGCCGGAGGCCGACGCCGCGCTCGCCACCGATGACACCATCACGGTCGCCGTGCAGGTGAACGGCAAGCGGCGCGCCGAGATCGCCCTGCCGCGCGATTGCGCGAACGACGTCGCGCAAGCCACGGCACTGGCCGATCCGAACGTCGCCCGCGCGATGGAAGGCAAGCCGGCGCGCAAGGTCATCGTCGTACCGAACCGGGTGATCAATGTCGTGGTCTAGACGCAGCGTGCTCACCGCGGCCGGGGCCGTCGCCCTGCTGGCCTTCCTGCCCGGCTGCGGCTTCCAGCCGCTGTACGGCGACCGTTCGGCCGGGGCTGACGCCGCCGACAAGCTGGCGCAGGTCGGCATCGCCAACATGCCCGACCGGCATGGCCAGCAGCTCCGCAACCTGCTGATCGACCGCTTCTACCCGGACCAGCGCCCGGCCAGCACCACGCACCGGCTGGAAGCCTCCATCACCGCGTTCGAGCAGAAGCTGGCGCTGCGCAAGGACGCCTCGGCGGAGCGCGCGCAGCTCGTCCTCAACGTGCCCTACCGGCTCGTCGACACCAGCACCGGCAAGGTGGTCTTCCAGGCCAGCAGCCGCGCGCTGATCGCCTACAACGTGCTGGAGGAGCACTACGGCGCTCTGCAGACCGTGGACAACGCCTACGAGCGCGGCCTCATCCAGGTGTCCAACGAGATCACCAACCGTGTGGCGATGTACTTCGCCCGCGGCAGCTGAGGCGACCGCAGGCCCGTGAAGCTCCAGGGCAAGGCCATCGACGCGTTCCTTCGGAACCCCGATCCGAAGGTGCGCGCCGTGCTGCTCTATGGTCCCGACGCCGGCCTCGTGCGCGACCGCGCCGCTGCCCTCGGCCGGCAGGTGGTGCCCGACCTCGCCGATCCGTTCCGAGTCGCCGAGTTCTACGGCAAGGCCCTGGCCGACGATCCGGCGCGTCTGGCCGACGAAGCCGCAGCCATGGCGCTCACCGGCGGCCGGCGCCTCGTGCGTGTGCGCGACGCCGAGGACGCCACCACCGCCGCCTTCGCCAGCTTCTTCGCCAACCCGCCGCCCGGCGACACGCTGATCGTCGCCGAGTCGGGCGACTTGAGCGCCCGGTCCAAGCTGCGCCTGCTGTTCGAAGGGGCCGACGGCGGTGCGGCCATTCCCTGCTATGTGGAGGAAGAGGGGTCGCTCGGCCGCGTCGTCGCCGACCTGCTTCAGGCGCACGGGCTGCAGGCCGACCCCGACGCCATCGGCTTCCTGGCCGCCAACCTCGTCGGCGACCGTCTGGTGGCGCGCGGCGAGGTCGAGAAGCTGGCGCTCTACATGGGCACCGAGAAGCGCGTGACGCTGGAGCACGTGCAGGCCTGCATCGGCGACAGCGCGACCCTGGAGATGGACCAGCCCGTGTGGGCCGCCGCCGACGGCGATTTCGCGGGCCTCGACCGCGCGCTGGCCCGCCTGTTCGCCGAGGGCATGGTGCCGGTCCCGATCCTGCGCAGCGCACAGCGCCATTTCCAGCGCCTGCACCTCGTGGGCGCGCAGGTCGCCGCCGGCAAGTCACCGGAAGCCGCCGTCGAATCGCTGCGCCCACCGGTCTTCTACAAGATGAAGGCGCGCTTCACCGGGCAGGCCCGCCGGTGGACGCCGAACCTCGTCCGCCAGGCGCTCGACCGGCTGACCGAGGCCGAGGCCGAGTGCAAGCGCACCAACATGCCCGACCAGACAATCTGCGCCCGCGTCCTGTTCCAGGTCGCCTCGCTGGCCCGCCGGTAGGGCAGGGCAGTAACGCTTAAGGGTGGGACGCTTAAGGGTGGGGTGCCTGGACGCGCCCTGCGTCCGCGCAATCTTCCCTGTGCCCGTCTCCATTGCCGTGCACCGGAATGCGCTCCGCCGTCCTTCACGCCGCCGCCTTCGCCGCACTCGTCGCCGCCGCCCCGGCACCGGCGGCGACGCTGGAGCTGGACTTCACCGCCTATGGCGGCGGCCTGCGCATCGCCGAGGGAACGCTGCGCCTGAACGCCGACGGCACGACCAGCGGCCCCTACCAGATCCGCCTGGACGCCGGCTGGGCCTCCTGGATCACGCTCTTCACCAGCTTCCGGTACGAGGCGGAGGCCGCGGGCACGCTCGGCAACCCGTCCGTCAAGCCGGCCCGCTTCAAGAGTGAGCGGCGGCTGCGCCGCAAGCACGACGTGATGCGGATGGACTACGCCGGCGCCGTTCCCGCCGTGCGCACCGAACCACCGCGCGATCCCCACGACGCCACCCTCGTGCCCGAGGAGGCCAAGCGCGGCACCGCCGACCCGCTGAGCGTCGGCGCCGCCGTGATCGCCGCCGCCGGAAGCCGGGCGGCCTGCACCGGCCGCTACCCCGTGTACGACGGACGCCGCCGCTACGACCTGTTGATGACGCCACTCGGCCGCGAGATCCTGGAGCCGTCCAGCCGACGCACGGCGGCCGGTCCCGCCGACGTCTGCCTGGTCACACTGCGCCCCGTCGCCGGATTCCAGAATGACCACAATCCGGAGCGATTCTTCGTCAACGGCGTCGACCGTACGGCCAAGGTCTGGTTCGCGCGCGTCGGGCCGCAGGGCAGGGCGGTGCCGGTGCAGATGGAGGTGGAAACGAACGTCGGAACGTTTTACGTGCACACCACCGGCGTGCGCGTCACGCCGTGACTACGCGGCAACCGCCCGGAACACAGCGGCGCAGCCGACCAGTTCCACTTCCGGCCGGGCAAAGCGCTTGGCCAGTTCGGCCCGCAGGCCCGCGACGGTGTCGTCCCGGTTCGAGAAGACGCCCTTGGCGTTGTAGACGTCCATCAACCGTTGCGCCGCGCGGCTGCGCGGGGCGTCGCCCTGCACCAGCGTCGCGCCGAACACCACCGCGCCAGGGTTCATCAGCGGCCGCAGGTGGTCGAACGCCACGGCCTTCTCCGCCATCCGGCCGGGCAGGCAATGCAGCAGGTACATCAGGCCGACCGAATCGAATCCGCGCCCGTCGTAGGCGATGGGCGCCAGGACGTTGCGCCGCAGCAGCTCCGGAGCGTGGCGCGCGGCGCCGGCGCCCGCGTGCTTCAGGCTGTTGGGGTTGAGGTCCATCAACGCCAGCCGCGGCGCGGGGGAGGGGAAGCGGCAGCGACCGAGGTAATAGCCGGTGCCGACACCCACATCCAGGTGATTGGCCGACAGGTTGGCGTCGTACTGCGCCCGCAGGCGCGCCGTCGGACACTTCCAGATCCAGTGGTTGGAAACCCCCAGCACCCAGAAATCATAGACCCAACGCAGGACCCAGTCCTTGTAGGCCGCCTGCCCGGCGTGCACCGCCGCATCCGTCATGCCGCCTCTCCCGGCGTTCAGCGCTCGCCGCCCAGGCGGCGCAGCACGTCGTCGAGCTGGTCGAGCGTCTGGTACTGGATGACCACCGAGCCGGCCTGCCCCTGCGGGTTGATCGACACCTTCAGGCCGATGGAGGCCGAGATCTCCGCCTCCAGGTTCAGGAGGTCGGCGTCCTTGCCGGCACCGTCGCCGCGCTTCGCACCCTTCGGCTTCACCGCCTCGCCGCCGCGCACGAGATCCTCGGTCTGGCGCACGTTGAGGCCGCGCTTGAGCACCTCGCGGGCGACGTTCACCGGATCCTCGACGGAGAGCAGGGCGCGGGCGTGGCCGGCGCTCAGCTCGCCCTTCTCGACCATGCGCTTGACGTCGTCGGGCAGGCCCAGCAGGCGCATCATGTTGGCGACGTGGCTGCGGCTCTTGCCGACCACGCGCGCCAGATCCTCCTGCGTGTGCTCGAACTCCTCCATCAGGCGCTTGTAGCCATCGGCCTCTTCGAGCGGCGTCAGGTCCTCGCGCTGGATGTTCTCGACCAGCGCGATTTCGAGCGCTTCGGCGTCGGTGAGCTCGCGGATGACGACCGGCACTTCCGGCAGGCCGCCGAGCTGCGCCGCGCGCCAGCGCCGTTCGCCGGCGATGATCTCGAACTGGTTCGACGCACCGCCGGACACCCGGCGGACCAGCAGCGGCTGGAGGATGCCCTTCTCGCGGATCGACTCGACGAGGCCCTTCAGCGCCTCGTTGTCGAACTGGCGGCGCGGCTGGTAGCGGCCGGGCTGCAGGTACTCGATCGGCACGGTCTTGGACTGCCGCACCTTGTCGAGGGCGGAGTAGTCCTCGGTCTCTTCGCCGAACAGCGCCGAAAGCCCGCGGCCAAGGCTGGCGCGACGGCCCGAATCCGAACGTTTGGCCTCGTCGCTCACGCCGCCAGCCTCTTCTCACGGCGCAGCACTTCGCCGGCCAGGTTGATGTACGCCTGCGCGCCCGGGCAGCGCATGTCATAGATGAGCACCGGCTTGCCGTGCGACGGCGCCTCGGAGACCTTAACGTTGCGCGGGATCACCGTGTCGTAGACCTTTTCACCGAAGAAGCCGCGGACGTCGGCCGCGACCATGTCGGAGAGGTTGTTGCGCTTGTCGAACATGGTCAGCACGACGCCGTGGATGTCCAGGTTGGGGTTGAAGGTCCGCTTCACGCGCTCGATCGTGCGCACCAGATGGCTCAGACCCTCCAGCGCGTAGAACTCGCACTGCAGCGGCACCATGACCGCGTTCGCCGCGACCAGCGCATTCAGCGTCAGCAGGCCGAGCGCCGGCGGGCAGTCGATCAGCACGTAATCGTATTCAAGGGCGCTCTTGGCGACCGCCTCGCGCAGGCGGAACTCGCGCTGCTCGGCGTTGACCAGCTCGATCTCGGCGCCGGACAGCTCGACCGACGAGGTGACGATCGACAGGTTCGGCACGTTCGACGGCACCGCCGCTTTCTCCAGCGGCATGCCGTCGAACAGCACGTCGTAGCTGCCGACGCCGCGCTTGGCCCGCGGGATGCCAAGGCCGGTGGAGGCGTTGCCCTGCGGATCGAGATCGACCACCAGGACGCGCTTGCCGACGGAGGCGAGGGCGGTGGCCAGATTGATGGCGGTCGTGGTCTTGCCGACGCCTCCCTTCTGGTTGGCGATGGCGATCACGCGGACTGGGGTCATGGCGGCCTCTCGTTGAGCCTTGAAGCGTGACGACGGGGAGCGTGACGGGGAGAATCTCGCGGGGTCAGACACGGGCGATACCACTCAGGCGCAGGATGGTGCCGGTCGAATCCGTGAGGCTGTCGAAGCGTTCGACCCGCATCTTCCAATATTTGGTGGTAGCGGTCAACTCGTCCTCCACATTTTGGCCCTTGAGAAACACCGCCGTTCCGTCGGGGCCGAGAAACGGATGCGCCCAGGTCAGCAGGTCCGCCACCGGCGCCAGGGCGCGCGCGGTCACGGCGTCGGCCGGGAAGGGGTCAACCGCCTCGATCCGCTTGTTGTGCACGGTGACGGACGCGTCCGTCGCCCGCGCCGCTTCGCGCAGGAAGGCTGCCTTCCGGGCGTCGCTCTCGATCAGGTGCATCTCCGGGACGCCGAGGATCGCCAGCACCAGACCGGGTAAGCCGGCGCCGCTTCCCAGGTCGACCACGACTCGGGCCCCCTCCGGGAGCAAGGGGCGGAGCTGCGCCGAATCGAGGAAGTGACGGCCCCACACGTCGTCCAGCGTCTTGGGGCCCACGAGATTGATGCTCTTCTGCCATTTGCGCAGGACGGCCTCGTAGGCCATGAGGCGCTCCAGTGTTTCACGTGAAACACCGGTGGCGCGCTGGAACGCCGCCGCGTCGGTCCGCGCCATCACGCCACCTTCGCGTCGCGCCGCTTCACGTGGCGCAGCAGCGCCACCAACGCGGCCGGCGTGACGCCGGGGATGCGGGCCGCTGCGCCGAGCGTCGCCGGCCGCGCCTGCCGCAGCTTCTGCCGGATTTCCGTCGAGAGGCTGCCGATCGCGTCGACATCGAGATCGTCGGGCAGGGCAAGCTGCTCGTCCTTGCGGAAGGCGCGAATGTCCGCCTCCTGCCGGTCCAGATAGCCCGCATACTTGCCGTCGATCTCAAGCTGCTCGCCGATGTCGTCGGCCACCGCCTCCAACGCCGGCCAAACGCGCTTCAACACCCCGAGGTCAACGTCCGGGTAACGCAGCAGGTCAGCGGCGGACCGGCGCACGCCATCCTGGTTCACGGCGATGCCCAGGCGCTGCAGCTCGGCCGGTGTCGCCTCCAAGGAGCGCACCAGGGCGCGCGCGGTGTCGAGCGCCAACGCCTTGCGCCCGAACGCGTCGGCCCGCCCCGATCCGACGCAGCCGACGGACAGACCCTTCGGCGTCAACCGCTGGTCCGCGTTGTCGGCACGCAGCAGCAACCGGTACTCGGCGCGCGAGGTGAACATGCGGTAGGGCTCGTTGGTGCCGCGCGTGATCAGGTCGTCGATCAACACGCCGATGTAGGCGTCGGCCCGATCAAGCACGAACCCCTCCGCGGCGCCGCCCGTGAGCAGGGCGGCGTTGATCCCGGCCATCAGCCCCTGTGCCGCCGCTTCCTCGTAGCCCGTTGTGCCGTTGATCTGGCCCGCGAAGAACAGGCCGTCCACGCGCTTCGTCTCCAACGTCGGCTTCAGCTCCCGCGGATCGACGAAGTCGTATTCGATGGCGTAGCCGGGGCGGACCATCACCGTGCGCTCCAGGCCCGGCATGCTCTTCAGGATGCCGAGCTGCACGTCGCGGGGGAGGGAGGTCGAGATGCCGTTCGGATAGACCGTGTCGTCGTCCAGCCCCTCCGGCTCCAGGAAAATCTGGTGCCGTTCCTTGTCGGCGAAGCGGACGACCTTATCCTCGATCGACGGGCAATAGCGCGGCCCGGTGCTCTGGATCTGGCCGGAGTACATGGGCGCCCGATGCAGGTTGGCGCGGATCAGCGCGTGCGCCTCCGGCGTCGTCCAGGTGATCGCGCAGTCCACCTGCGGCGTGTCGATCCGCTCGGTCAGGTAGGAGAAGGGTGGGGGCGGCGTATCGCCGGGCTGCTTCTCCAACGCGTCCCAATCGATGGTACGCCCGTCGAGGCGCGGCGGCGTGCCCGTCTTGAGGCGGCCGAGCGGGAAGCCGAATCGCGCCAGCGCCTCGGACAGCCCCAGCGACGGCGCCTCGCCGACGCGGCCGGCCGGCGTGGTCTCCTCGCCCATGTGGATCAGGCCGCGCAGGAAGGTGCCGGTGGTCAGAACAACCGCGCCCGCGGCGATGGTCTCGCCAGCGCCCGTGACCACGCCGGCGATACGACCGCCGTCCACGATCAGGTCCTCGGCGCCGCCCGCCTCGATCCACAAACTTGCCTGCTCCGCCAGCGCCGCCTGCATGGCGCCGCGGTACAGCCGGCGATCGGCCTGGGCGCGCGGACCACGAACGGCCGGACCCTTCGAACGGTTCAGGATCCGAAACTGGATGCCGGCCCGGTCAATGACCCGTGCCATGAGCCCGTCCAGCGCATCGATCTCCCGAACGAGATGCCCCTTGGCCAGCCCGCCGATGGCGGGGTTGCAGGACATCTCACCGATCGTTTCGACCTTGTGCGTGAGAAGGAGGGTACGCGCGCCCATGCGCGCCGCCGCGGCAGCCGCTTCGCAGCCCGCATGGCCGCCGCCGACAACAATGACGTCGAATTTCCGCATGGGCGCGAACATAGGAGAAATCGCTGTGCGCGCCAAGGGGGCACGGGGACCCCCCGTCAGCCGTGTTTCACGTGAAACATCACTTCCCGATGCAGAAATCCCGGAAGATCACGTCGAGCACGTCCTCCACGTCCACCCGCCCGGTGATGCGGCCCAGCGCCCGGCTCGCCAGCCGCACGTCCTCCGCCGCCAACTCCGGCAAGGGCGCGCCCAGCGCGCGGCCCAGCGCGTCGCGGCACTCCTCCAACGCCGCCCGATGCCGGGCGCGCGTCAGGGCGGGCGCGCCCGTTCCCGCCAGGCGCTCGCCCGCCAGCGCGGCGAGCCGAGCCTCCAGGTCCCGCAGCCCCGCTCCGGTCCGGGCCGACACGCCCACGGCCTCCTGGCCCGCGACGACGGCGTCGGCGCTTGCCACAAGATCGGTCTTGTTCACGACGACCACCGTTCCCGCATCGACGAGCGCCAGAGTCGCCGCGTCGAGGGAGGGCAGGGCGGTCGCGTCGAACACCGCGATCTTCAGGTCGGCCGATGCGGCGCGGTCGCGCGCGCGGCGGATGCCTTCCTCCTCGATGTCGTCGCCGGCCGCCTCGCGCAGCCCCGCCGTGTCGGCCAGCACCACCGGGAACCCGCCAAGGTCGAGGTGCACCTCGATCACGTCCCGCGTCGTGCCCGCGCGGGCCGACACGATGGCCGCCTCGCGCCGCGCCAAGGCATTCAGCAGGCTCGACTTGCCCGCGTTCGGCGCGCCGACGATGGCGATGTGCAGCCCCTCGCGCAGCCGCTCGCCCCGGTGCCCGTCCGCGAGGTGCGCGTCGACCTCTCCGATCAGCGCTTCCAGTTCCGGCCGCACGGCATCGGCAACGCCGCCGGGCAGGTCCTCCTCGGGAAAGTCGATGTCCGCCTCGACGTGCGCCAACGCGCGGGTCAGCCGCAGGCGCCAGGATTCGTAGACGCGGCCGAGCGCCCCCTCCATCTGCCGCAACGCCTGCCGCCGTTGTGCCGAGGTCTCCGCGTCCACGAGGTCGGCAAGCCCCTCGGCCGCCGTCAGATCCAGTTTGCCGTTCTCGAAGGCCCGGCGGGTGAACTCGCCCGGTTCGGCGACCCGCAGGCCGGGCAGGGCGGCCAGGGCCTCCACCACGCCGGCCACCACGGCGCGCCCGCCATGCAGGTGCAACTCGACCACGTCCTCGCCGGTGAAGCTCCGCGGGCCGGGGAACCACAGCGCCAGGGCGTCGTCGAGGGTCTCGCCGGTGCCGGGGTCCCGCAACGTGGTCAGGGTGGCGACGCGCGGTGCCGGCACCGGGTGCCTGGAAAGCGCGCCCAGAGCGGTTCCGGCGGCGGGACCCGAAACGCGAACCACCGCCACACCGGCGCGGCCGGGGGCGGTGGCAAGGGCAAAGATCGTCGCGATCATGGGGTGTTTCAGCTTGCTCAGCCCTGCTGGTCGGGCCGCAGCGCGCGCTGTTCCGGGGTCAGCATCAGGCGGTCGACGCGGCGGCCCTCGACGACGTGCGTCTGCAGGATCTCATCCACGTCGGCCGGCGAGTGGTAGGTGTACCAGACGCCTTCCGGGTAGATGACCAGGGTCGGGCCCAGCTCGCAGCGATCGAGGCAGCCGGCGGCGTTGATGCGGATCCGCGGCTCCAGGCCCAGTTCCTTGGAACGCGCCTTCATGTAGTCGCGCAGCTTTTCCGACCCACGCGCCGCGCAACTGCCGCGCTTGTGCCCGTCCGGGCGGCGGTTGGTGCAGCAGAACACATGCGCTTCGAAATAGGGCTTCAGGTCGCTCACTTCTTTCCGTCCTTCGGGTTGCCCATGGCCGAGGCCATCTGGGTCCAGAACATCTTCTGCAGCTGCTCGAAGCCCTGGATGCCCGCCGGCAGCCACGTCTTCAGCATCGTTTCGGGATCCATGGCGTGCAGGCTGGCCGTCATCCGGTTCTGCACCTCCTTCATCATGGCTTCCTGCATCGGCTTCACATCCGGCAGGCCGAGGAAGGTGCGCGCCTCCTCGGGCGTGCAGTCGACGTCGATGGTGATCTTCATAGGGGGGTCCCCTTCGTCGGGTCACGGTTCACTATACAGATAGGCGGAACTGGCGCAACGACCGGTCCGCCCCATCCTTAATGCGCACCACGAACGCTCCCCGGGGGAAGCCGCCATCATGACCGTGAACCTGCTCGGCCAGGAAACCAGCCCGTACCTTCTCCAGCACAAGGACAACCCCGTCCACTGGATGCCCTGGGGGGACGCGGCCTTCGCCCGGGCCCGGACGGAAGGCAAGCCGATCCTGCTGTCCGTGGGCTACGCCGCCTGCCACTGGTGCCACGTCATGGCGCACGAGAGCTTCGAGAACCCGGAGATCGCCGCGCTGATGAACGCGCTGTTCGTCAACGTCAAGGTCGACCGGGAGGAACGCCCGGACGTCGACCACATCTACCAGAGCGCGCTCGCCCTGCTGGGCCAGCACGGCGGCTGGCCGCTCACCATGTTCCTGACGCCCGACGGGGAGCCGTTCTGGGGTGGCACCTACTTCCCGCCGGCCCCGCGCTACGGCCGTCCGGGCTTCGGCGAGGTGCTGCGCGGCGTCGCCGAGACCTACCGGCGGGAGCCGGAGAAGATCGGCCGCAACGTCACCGCGCTGAAGGACGCGCTGTCCACGCTGGCGGACAACCGCGCGGGGGAGGGCGTCGATCCCCACGTCATCAACCACGTGGCCGAGCGGCTGCTGCGCGAGGTGGACACGGTGCACGGCGGGATCGGCCACGCCCCGAAGTTCCCGCAGGTCCCGCTGTTCGAGCTGCTGTGGCGGGCGGCGCTGCGCACGGGGAATGGCGCCTGCCGCCAAGCCGTCGTCACGACGCTGACGCACATGTGCCAGGGCGGGATCTACGACCATCTGGGCGGCGGCTTCGCCCGCTATTCGGTGGACGAGGCGTGGCTGGTTCCGCACTTCGAGAAGATGCTCTACGACAACGCCCAGCTCCTCGACCTGCTCACCCTGGTCTGGCAGGAGACGCGTGAACCGCTGTTCGAGGCGCGGGTGCGCGAGACGGTCGCCTGGGTGCTGCGCGAGATGGTCGCCGAGGGGGGCGGTTTCGCCAGCACGCTCGACGCCGACAGTGAAGGGGAGGAGGGCAAGTTCTACGTCTGGAGCGCGGCGGAGGTCGACCGGCTGCTGGGCGCCGACGCGGCGCTGTTCAGGCGCTGGTACGACGTCACCGGCGCGGGCAACTTCGAGGGCCACTCCATCCTCAACCGCCTGAACCACCTTCCGCTCGCCGACGACGCGACGGAAACCACGTTGGCGAACCTGCGGGGCGTGCTGTTCGACGCGCGCGCCGACCGCGTCCGGCCGGGGTGGGACGACAAGGTGCTGGCCGACTGGAACGGCCTGATGGTCACGGCGCTGGCCAACGCCGGCATGGCCTTCGACGAACCCACCTGGATCGAGGCGGCGCGGCGCGCCTTCACCTTCGTGCGCACCCGCATGACCGTGGACGGCCGCCTCTTCCACTCCTGGCGCGCCGGCCAGCGCAAGCATGCGGCGACGCTCGACGATTACGCCAACATGGCGCGCGCGGCGCTGGCGCTGTACGAGGCAACCGGCAACCCGGCGATGATCGCGGAGGCGGAGGCGCTGGCCGCGGTGCTCGACCGGCACTATTGGGACACGGAGCGCGGCGGCTACTTCCTCACCGCCGACGACGCCGGCAACCTGATCGTCCGCACCAAGGGCGCGCACGACGCCGCGACACCGTCCGGCAACGGCACCATGGTCGGCGTGCACGCGCGGCTCTGGCTGCTCACCGGCAACGACACCCACCGCATCCGCGCCGACGCGCTGGTGACCGCCTTCGCGGGGGAGCTGGAGCGCAACTTCTTCCCGCTGCCGACCTTCCTCAACGCGGTCGAGTTCCTCAACGCCGCGACGCAGGTGGTGATCGTCGGCGACCCGGACGCGGACGCCACGCGGGCGCTGCGCCGCACGGTGCTCGACCGCTCGCTGCCGAACCGCATCCTGGCGAGCGTGCCGCCGGGTGCCGCGCTGCCGGCCAGCCATCCGGCGCAGGGCAAAGGCATGCTGGACGGGAAGCCGACGGCCTACGTATGCTCGGGCATGGCCTGCTCGGCGCCGGTGACCGACGCCGCAGCCCTGGCCGACACCCTCTCGCGACGGTGACCGCATGGGGCTTCTCACCATCGACAGCCCGCTCGGCCCGCTTCTGCTGCGCAGCGCCGGGGGCGCCCTGACCAGCCTCGACTGGGCCGCCGGCCCGCCGGACGATCCGGACGACGTGCTGTGCGAGGCCGCGCGCCAGCTTGCCGACTATTTCGCCGGGCGGCGCACCACGTTCAACCTCCCACTGCGGCCGGTCGGCAGCCCCTTCCAGCAGCGCGTGTGGGCCGCCATGGGCGAGATCGCCTACGCCCGCACCGCGACCTACGGCGACCTGGCGCACCGGCTGGGCACCGCGGCGCGGGCGGTGGGGGGTGCGTGCGGGCGCAACCCGCTGCCCATCATCATTCCCTGCCATCGCGTCGTCGGCGGGCAAGGCAAGCCGGGCGGCTATTCCGGACTCGGCGGGCTGGAGACCAAGAGCTGGCTGCTCGCGCACGAGCGCGCCACCGTTACAGTACCAGCTCCCTGAACGGCCACGTTCACGCTACACTCACGCCAACGCAGAACAACAGGGTAGGGAGCATCCCACATGGTCAAGGTGCACGCGATCCGCATCCACGAACCCGGCGGGCCCGAAATGATGCGCTGGGACGAGATCGAGGTCGGCGAACCCGGCCCCGGCGAGGTCCGCCTACGCCACACGGCGATCGGCCTCAACTACATCGACACGTATCACCGCACCGGCGCCTACAAGCTGCCGCTGCCGGCCTGCATCGGCGCTGCCGGCGCCGGCGTGGTGGCGGCGGTGGGGTCGGGCGTCACCGACCTGAAGGCCGGCGACCGCGTGGCCTACGCGCCGGGCGTCGGCGCCTATTGCGAACAGCGGCTGATCGCCGCCGACCGGCTGGTGCCGCTGCCGAGCTGGATCGACGACCGCCAAGCCGCCGGCATGATGCTGCAGGGCATGACGGCGCAGTACCTGCTGCGCACCACCTACCGCGTGCAGCCCGGCGACACGATCCTGGTGCAGGCGGCGGCGGGCGCGGTCGGCCTGATCCTCTGCCAGTGGGCCAAGCACCTGGGCGCCACGGTCATCGGCACCGTCGGCAGCGACGAGAAGGCGGAGATCGCCCGCGCGCACGGCTGCGACCATCCCATCGTCTACACGCGCGACAACTTCGTCGAAGCGGTGAAACGCATCACGGACGGGGAGGGCGTGCCCGTCGTCTACGACGGTGTCGGCAAGACGACCTTCAACGCCAGCCTCGACTGCCTGCGGCCGCGCGGGTTGATGGTGCTGTTCGGCGCGGCGTCGGGCGCCGTGCCGCCGTTCGAGCTGCAGACGCTGGCGGCCAAGGGCTCGCTCTACGTCACGCGGCCGACGCTGTTCACCTACGTCGCCAAGCGCGAGGACCTGATGGCCAGCGCCGCCGACCTGTTCGAGGTGGTGCACAGCGGCGCGGTGAAGATCGAGGTGCGGCAGACCTATCCGCTGCGCGACGCGGCCGAGGCGCACCGGGCGCTCGAGTCGCGGCAGACCACCGGGTCGACGGTGCTGATCCCGTAAGGTGATGACGTTGGGCTGCGCCTGCGGCTTAGCCCAACGTCCTCCGGGTGCCGCCTACTCCTGCACCCACAGCGCGTTCTTGATCTTGCCGACCATCTCGGCGTGGGCAGCCAGCTCCGCCTCGCTGGCGGCGTGGGGGCGGGCGGGGCGGAAGGGACGCTCGATGCGGACGGCGTCCGCCGTGCCCTTGACCGCCCCCTTGGCCGCCAGCGCCAGGCCGGCCTGCCGGCCGCCGCGCAGTTCCAGGTATACCTCGGCCAGAAGCTGGGCGTCGAGCAAGGCGCCGTGCAGCGTGCGGCCGGAGTTGTCGACGCCAAAACGCTTGCAGAGCGCGTCCAGGGTGGCCGGGGCGCCGGGGAAGCGCTGGCGCGCCATGGCCAGCGTGTCGATCGCGCGGTCCATCGGCATGCGCTCGTAGCCGGCCTGCCACAGCTCCCAGTTCAGGAAGGCCATGTCGAAGGCGGCGTTGTGGATGACCAGCGGGGCGTCGCCGATGAAGGCCACGAAGTCGGCGACGATGTCGGTGAACACCGGCTTGTCGGCCAGGAACTCGTCGGTCAGGCCGTGCACCGCGATGGCGTCGGGCGGCACCGGGCGCTGCGGGTTGATGTAGACGTGGTAGCGCTGGCCGGTGGGCACGTGATTGATCACCTCCACGCAACCGATCTCGACCAGCCGGTGTCCCTCCTCGGGCTTGAAGCCGGTGGTTTCCGTGTCGAGGACGATCTCACGCATGCGCCGCTGTCCCTGCTTACCGTCTGGGTTGATAGCCGCGCGGCGGCCAGTGCCGGCCGCGCAGACGTTCCGCTTTCGCAATTATTTCCTTCAGAGCCCTTCGCGTGCTTAGGCGGCCGTCCCCGGTGTTGATCACGAAATCGGCGCGCCGCCGCTTCTCCGCGTCGGGCATCTGGCGGGCGAGGATACCCGCGAACTTCTCCGGCGTCATGCCCGGCCGCGCCAGCACGCGCGCTTTCTGGACGAGGAAGGGGGCGGAGACGACGATGGTGCGGTCGACGCGCCGCTCGCCGCCGGTCTCGAACAGCAACGGGATGTCCAGGCACACGACCCGCACGCGGCGCAGCGCCGCCTGCCGGATGAAGGCCTCCTGCGCCTCGCGCACCTTCGGGTGCAGGATGGCCTCCAGCCGCTTCAGGGCAGGGGGGTTGCCGAAGACCGCCGCACCCAGTGCGGCGCGGTCCACCATCCCGTCCTTGACCACGCCGGGGAACGCCGCGTCGATCGCCGGCACTGCCGTGCCCCCATGGCCGTAGAGCCGGTGCACCAGCGCGTCGGAATCGCAGACCGGCACGCCCATGCGCTTCAGCATGCGCGCCGCCGTGCTCTTGCCCATGCCGATGGAGCCGGTGAGTCCGAGGATCACCATAGGTCAGCTCCCCAGGACGAAGGCCTTCAGCTCGTCCGTCACCTCCGGCTCGACACCGAACCACGCGGCGAATCCGGGGCGCGCCTGATGCAGCAGCATGCCGATGCCGTCCACCGTGCGGTTGCCGCGTTCGGCGGCGGCGGCCAGCAGCGGCGTCACCAGCGGCGTGTAGACGATGTCCGTCACCACGGCCGAGGCGGGCAGGTGCTTGAGGTCGAGGTCGAGCGGCGGCTGGCCGGCCATGCCCTGCGTGGTGGTGTTCACCAGCAGCGCCGCCTCCGCCAAAATCGTTTCACGTGAAACCCAATCGAACACACGGGTTTTCGGCCCCAGCGCCGCGGCGAGGTCGGCGGCCAGCGCGTCGGCGCGCTCGCGCGTGCGGTTCACCAGCCAGACCTCCGGCGCGCCGGCGTCGAGCAGCGCGGCGATCACGCCCCGCGCCGCGCCGCCGGCACCCACCACCACGGCCGGTCCGGCGCCGGCCCGCCAGCCGGGCGCGCCCGCGCGCAGGTTCTCGACGAAGCCGAAGCCATCGGTGTTGCGCCCCTCCAGCGAGCCGTCCTCGCGCACGACGATGGTGTTCACCGCCCCCACGCGGCGCGCCGACTCGTCCAGATGGTCGACGGTCGCCGCCGCGACCTCCTTGTGCGGCACGGTGACGTTGCAGCCGCGCAGACCCAGCGCGGGCAGGGCGCGGATCGCCTCCGCCGCGCGCTCGGGCGGGACGGACAGCGGCACATAGGCCCCGTCGACGCCGTAACGCTCCAGCCAGAAGCCGTGCAGCCGGGGCGAGCGCGAATGCCCGACCGGCCAGCCCATGACGCCGGCCACCTTGGCCTTGCCGCTGATGATCATTCCGTCAGAACCCCATGGTCGCGCAGGAACCCGAGCACCGGCAGCAGCGGCAGCCCGAGGATGGTGAAGAAGTCGCCGTCCACCCGGTCGAACAGTTGCGCCCCCAGCCCCTCCAGGTGGTAGGCGCCCACGGAGTGCAGCACCGCCTCGCCGCAGGCATCCAGGTACCACTCCAGGAACGCGTCGCTGAACGGCCGCATGGTGAGATCCGCCGTGTCGGTGTGGTGCCACAGCCGCTCCGCCCCGCGCACGATCACCGCGGCGCTGACCAGCCGGTGCGTCCGCCCGCGCAGGCGGAGGAGCTGGGCGCGGGCCCTGTCGCGATCCGCCGGCTTGTCGAACCAGTCACCCTCGCACGCCAGCATCTGGTCCGCGCCCAGCACGAAGGCGCCGGGATGCCGCTGCGCCACGCGCCGTGCCTTGGCCTCGGCCAGCGCCTCGGCGGTCGCCGCGACGGTGGCACCCCGCGCCCGGCCGGCGGCCTTCAGCGCCCCCTCGTCCACGTCGGCGGGGTCACACGCCACGGCGACGCCGGCCCCGTCCAGCATGGCCGCACGGGCCTTGGAGCCCGAAGCGAGGATCAGCCGCGGCGCGCCGGTCACGACCCCTCTCCGCCGCTCTGGCCCCCCGTCTGCCGGCGGGCGAGCAGCATCATGATCTCCGCCGCCGTTTCCTCGATCGAGCGGCGGGTAACGTCGATGACCGGCCAGCCGTGCCGGCTGAACATGCGCCGCGCCTCCGCCACCTCGCGCCGCACCTCCTCGGGGTCGACATAGGTGGAGCTTTCGTTCTGGTTCAGCAGCTTCAGGCGGTTGCGGCGGATCTGGATCAGCCGGTCGGGGTCCTTGGTCAGGCCGACGATCAGCGGACGGCGGATCTTTTCCAGCTCCGGCGGCAGGGGGCAGCCGGGCACGATCGGGATGTTCGCCGCCTTGATGCCGCGGTTCGCCAGATAGATGCAGGTCGGCGTCTTGGACGTGCGCGACACGCCCATCAGCAGCACGTCGGCCTCGTGCAGGTCCCAGGAGGACTGACCGTCGTCGTGCGACAGGGCGAACTCCATGGCGTCCATGCGCCCGAAATACTCGGCATCCAGCGCGTGCTGGCGGCCGGGCTGGCGCTGCGACTCGAGGCCGAGGTAGGCGGCCAGCGCGTTGATCAGCGGGTCCAGCACGGGAATGCAGGGCACCTGCACCTCGCGGCAGAAATCCTGCAGGCGGCGACGCAGCCCCTCGTCCACCAGCGTGAACATGACGAGGCCGGGGTGCTCGCGGATCGCCTCCAGCACCAGGTCGAGCTGGCGGTCCGTGCGCACGAGGTTCCAGAAGTGCTCGATCGGGCGCACCTGGTCGAACTGGATCACGCAGGCCCGCGCCACGCTGTTGATGGTCTCGCCCGTCGCGTCGGAGACCAGATGTAGGTGGAACTCTTTCATTGTCCCCAACATCCTGTGGAGGAATCGGCCGATAGCCTGTGGATAACCTTGGTGGCCGGAAGTTGCCCCCGGTGACCGGACTCTTTGCCCCCGTCGCCGCCACCATGGGGGAAGAGTCGGCCGTCCGCACCGGAAGGTGGGGACGAATCAGCCGCCCTGCAGGTTATCCCCATGACTCACGGAAAACTCCCAAGCGTCCCGATTTTAGCATTTCCGCCATTGTCCCCGATAGTCCCGGATTCCATCCACACCGGTGGCACGTCGTATCCGGAGCCCGGCGGGGCTGTGGATGAATCCGGGGTCATCGGGAATTCCCGTTATCCACAGCACCACTATCACTCCCTCCTAAAAATCCTAAATCTTAGAAAGGTAGGGGGAAGGGCCCTGCGTCGCCTGGAGCGTCCACACCGTGCCGGCCTGTGCAAAGCGGGGATGGAACGACTCTTTTTCTCGCCGTGCGCGGTGAATGGTGCGATAGAACGGGCACGCTCGACGCTTCCAAGGGATTGCCGCCGGTGACGGACGTTCGTAAGCCGCTTCTCGCCGCCCTGAAGGGCGAGGTCTGCACCCAGCCCCCGTTCTGGCTGATGCGCCAGGCCGGCCGCTACCTGCCCGAATACCGGGAGCTGCGCGCCAAGGCCGGCAGCTTCCTCGACCTCTGCTACAACCCGGACTTCGCGGTCGAGGTGACGCTGCAGCCGATCCGCCGCTACGGCATGGACGCGGCGATCCTGTTCTCCGACATCCTCGTGGTGCCGCACGCGCTGGGCCAGCCGCTGGCCTTCCTGGAAGGCGAGGGGCCGAAGCTCGACCCCGTGCGCAGCCCGGCCGACCTGAACCGCCTGTCCACCGCCAACTTCCACGCGCACCTGGAGCCGGTGTACGAGACGGTGCGGCGCCTGCGCGGCGCCCTGCCGCCGGAGGTGACGCTGATCGGCTTCGCGGGTGCTCCGTGGACCATCGCCTGCTACATGGTGGAAGGCAGCGGCAGCAAGGAATACGCCGCGGTCAAGGGCTTCGCCTACCGCGATCCGGCCGGCTTCGGCCAGCTCATCGACCTGCTGGTCGAGGTGACGGCCGACTACCTGTGCACGCAGATCGACGCGGGCGCCGAGGTGGTGCAGCTTTTCGACAGTTGGGCGGGCGTGCTGCCGGCCGCCGCCTTCCGCCGCTGGGTGATCGAGCCGACGCGCCGCATCGTGGCGCTGGTCAAGGCCCGGCATCCCGACGTGCCGGTCATCGGCTTCCCGCGCGCCGCCGGCCTGCTGTACGAGGACTACGTGGCCGATTCCGGCGTCGACGCCGTCGGACTGGACACGACGGTGCCGCCGGTGTGGGCCGCGCGCACGCTCCAGCCGCGCCTGCCGGTGCAGGGCAACCTCGACCCGATCCTGCTGGCGGTGGGCGGCGAGGCGCTGCGCACCGCGACGATCGACATCCTGGAGGCCTTCTCGGGCCGCCCGTTCATCTTCAACCTGGGCCACGGGGTCATTCAGTCGACGCCGCCCGAGCACGTCGCCGAACTGGCCAAGCTGCTGAAGTCCTGGCCCGACGTGAAATAGCGCGCCGCGTACGCCGACGTTGGGTTTTCGGCTTCACCTCAACCCAACCTACCGTTCCGTCGTAGGTTGGGTTGAGCGCATGCGAAAACCCAACGTCGTGGATGCGCCCTGGACGAACGGCTACAACGCTCCAGTTTACCGGACCATGTCCACCACGCCCTCTCCGACCCGCACCGCCGTCGTTCTCTTCAACCTCGGCGGGCCCGACAGCCCGGACGCCGTCCGTCCCTTCCTGTTCAATCTGTTCAACGACCCGTCGATCATCGGCGCGCCGACCCCGATCCGCTACCTGCTGGCGCAGTTCATCTCCCGCCGGCGCGAGAGACCGGCCCGCGCGATCTACGCCGAACTCGGCGGCAAGTCGCCGCTCCTGGAGAACACCGAGGCGCAGGCCCGCGCCCTGGAAGGCGCCTTGAACGGCGGTGAACTGGGCGAGGTGCGCGCCTTCGTCGCCATGCGCTACTGGCACCCGATGAGCGACGCGGCGGCCCGGGCGGTGAAGGCCTTCGACCCCGACCGGATCGTGCTGCTGCCGCTCTATCCGCAGTGGTCGACCACCACCACGGCGTCCAGCCTGCGGGTGTGGAACGAGGCGGCCGCCGCCGTCGGCCTGGCGGCGCCCGCGCGCGTCGTCTGCTGCTACCCGACCGAGCCCGGCTTCGCCACGGCGAGCGCGGAGCTGATCCGGCCCCGCTACGACGAAGCCGCGACGCACGGCCGGCCGCGCGTGCTGTTCTCGGCGCACGGGCTGCCGAAGAAGGTCGTCGAGAAGGGTGATCCCTACCAGTGGCAGTGCGAGCGCACGGCCGAGGCGATCGTCGCGGCGCTGGGCATCGAGGACCTGGACTGGGTGAGCTGCTACCAGAGCCGCGTCGGCCCGCTGGAATGGATCGGCCCGTCCACCGACGCGGAGATCCGCCGCGCCGGGCAGGACAAGGTGCCGGTCGTCGTCGTGCCGCTGGCCTTCGTGTCCGAGCATTCCGAGACGCTGGTCGAGATCGAGGTCGAGTACCGCCATCTGGCGCACGAGGCGGGGGTGCCGTTCTTCGCCCGCGTGCCGACCGTCGGCACCACGCCGGCCTTCATCGACGGGCTGGCGCGGCTGGTGCGGCAGGCGGCGGCGTGCGACCGCTTCATGTGTTCGCAGAGCGGCGGCCGGCTGTGCCTGTCGGGCTTTTCCGGCTGCCCGCAGCGCGCTACATAGGCCACGGCGACTCAACACAGCGGAGAAGGGGACCCCATGGCCTACGAATGGGTCAAGGCGCTGCATGTCATCAGCATCATCGCCTGGATGGCGGGGCTGCTCTACCTGCCGCGGCTGTTCGTTTACCACACGGCGGCGGCGCCCGGTTCGGAAGCGTCGGAGACCTTCAAGGTGATGGAGCGCCGGCTGATGCGCGCCATCATGAACCCGGCGATGATCGCCTCCTGGGTCTTCGGCATCTGGATGCTGATCCTGATCCCGGAGTGGTTCCAGCAGGGCTGGCTGCACGCCAAGCTGTTGTTCGTGGTGGTCCTGACCGTCTCGCACATGCTGATGGCGCGCTGGCGCCGGGCGTTCGCGGAGGACCGCAACACCCACCCGCAGCGCTTCTTCCGAATCTGGAACGAGGTGCCGACCCTGCTGATGATCGGCATCGTGATCTTCGTAATCGTCAAGCCGTTCTGACCGCCTGACGTTGGGTTTTCGCTTCGCTCAACCCAACCTACGACGGCACCGTAGGTTGGGTTGAGGCAGAGCCGAAAACCCAACGTTCCTACGTTCTACGCACCCACCGCCGCGCCACGGCCTTCTCCCCCTCGATCAGCAGGAAGATCAGCGCGCCGGCGCCGGCCATCATCGCCCAGTCGGCGGCGGCGATGCCGACCGTGCCGAACAGCGTCTGCATCGGCGGCAGGTAGGTGAAGCCCACCTGCAGCACGATCATGCAGCCGATCGAAATCCACACCGGCCGGCTGCCGAAGACCCCGCGCAGGCTCAGCACCGATGTCAGCACGCCGCGCGCGTTCAGCAGGTAGAAGATCTCGCCGACCACCAGCGCGTTGACCGCGATGGTGCGCGCCTCGGCCAGGTCGCCGTTGGCGGCCAGATGGCGGAAGAAGAAGGCGAAGCTGGCCGTCACCAGCAGCGCCATCACCACGCCTATGCGCATCACCAGGTACCAGGGCAGGATCGCTTCGTCCGGATCACGCGGCGGGCGGCGCATGACGTTCGGCTCCGGCGGCTCGAAGGCGAGCGCCAGGCCCAGCGTCACGGCGGTGACCATGTTGACCCACAGGATCTGCACCGGCGTGATCGGCAACTGCAGGCCCAGCATGACGGCGAACATGATGACCAGCGCCTGCGCGCCGTTCGTCGGCAGCATGAACAGGATGGTCTTGCGCAAATTGTCGTAGACGGTCCGCCCTTCCTCGACCGCGTGGGCGATGGAGGCGAAGTTGTCGTCGGCCAGCACCATGTCGGCCGCCTCGCGCGCGGCTTCCGTTCCCATGCGGCCCATGGCGACGCCGACGTCGGCGCGCTTCAGCGCCGGGGCGTCGTTGACGCCGTCGCCGGTCATGGCGACGGTGCGCCCCACCGCCTGCAGCGCCTGGACGAGGCGCAGCTTGTGCTCCGGCGTGGTGCGGGCGAAGACGTCGGCCTCCTGCGCCGTCCTCACCAGGGCGTCGTCGTCCAGCCGGTCGAGGTCGGCGCCGGTCACCGCCCGGTCGCCCAGGCCGAAGCGGCGGCCGATGGCGCGCGCGGTGACGGCGTGATCGCCGGTGATCATCTTCACGGCGATGCCGGCCGCCCGGCAGGCCTGCACGGCGGCGATGGCCTCCTCGCGCGGGGGGTCGATCAGGCCGCACAGGCCCAGCAGCGTCAGGCCCTGGACGTCGTCCATGGTCAGGTCGGCGGGCCCGTCCTCGCCCAGGGGCCGCATGGCGATGGCGAGCACACGCTGTCCGTCGGCCGCGAGGTCCTCGACGCGCGCGTGCCACGCCGCCGCGTCCACCGGCGCCGGGCCGGCGGCGGTCAGCACGTCGGCGCAGCGCGCCAGGATGCGCTCCGGCGCGCCCTTGACGACGATGAGGCCGCCGCCGTCCGGACGGCGGTTCAGCGCCGCCATCATCTGGTGCTCGGATTCGAAGGGGATGACGTCGCGCCGCGGCAGCCGCTGCCGCTCGACGGCGAGGTCCAGCCGGGCCTTCATGGCCAGCGTCAGCAGCGCGCCGTCGGTCGGGTCGCCCGTGACCAGCCAGTTGCCGGCCGCGTCGCGGTGCAGGTCGCCGTCGTTACACAGCAGGCAGACCCGCGCGAGGTCGAGCAGGACCGCGTCCCCGTCTGGATCCACCGTCTGGCCCGCGCGCTCGAACCCGCCGTCGGGCGCGTAGCCGATGCCGGTGACGGCGTAGGTGGCGTCGGCGGTGACCACGGTCTGCACGGTCAGCTCGTTGCGGGTGAGCGTGCCGGTCTTGTCGGAGCAGACGACGCCGACGGAGCCCAGCGTCTCCACCGCCGGCAGGCGGCGGATGATGGCGTTGCGCCGCGCCATGCGGGTGACGCCGATGGCCAGCGTGATGGTCATCACCGCCGGCAGCCCTTCCGGAATGGCGGCGACGGCGAGGCCGACGGCGGCCAGCACCATGTCCGGCCACGGCTCTCCCATCACCAGCGTGCCGTAGGCGAAGGTGGCCAGCGCCAGCGCCACGATGGAGACGCTGAGCACCTTGCCGAACGCGGCCATCTGGCGCAGCAGCGGCGTGGTCAGCGTCTCCACCGCCGCCAGCAGCGCGCCGATGCGGCCGATCTCCGTGGCGTCACCGGTGGCGACCACGATGCCGTGCCCCTGGCCCTGCGCCACCATGGTGCCGGAATAGGCCATGGAGGTGCGGTCGGCCAGCCCGGCCTCGGCCGGAACCGGCGGGGTGTCCTTGCCGACCGGCACCGATTCGCCGGTCAGCGCCGCCTCCTGGATGCGCAGGCCCTTGGCGTGGACGAGCCGCAGGTCGGCCGGCACCCGGTCGCCGGACGCCAGCGCCACGCGGTCGCCGGGCACCAGCTCCTCCGCCGGGATGGTGGCGTGGCGCCCCTCGCGCAGCACGGTCGCCTGCGGGGCCAGCATGCTGCGGATGGACTCCAGCGCCTGCTCGGCCTTGCCCTCCTGGATGAAGCCGATCAGGGCGTTGATCACCACCACGCCGGCGATCACCGCCGAATCCGTCCAGTGGCCCAGCAGCAGCGTCAGCACCCCGGCCGCCAGCAGCACGTGGATCAGCACGTCGTTGAACTGCGCCAACAGGCGCATCAGCGGTGGCCGGCGCTTGGGCGGTGTCAGGCGGTTGGGGCCGAAGCGGCGGCGGCGCTCCTCCACCTCGGCGGCCGAGAGGCCGGTGTCGGGGCTGCCCAGCACCGTCGTCGTCTCGGCCGGGCTGTGTGCGTGCCAGGGTGTCTCGGCCGGGGCAGGGTGGCCGTCCCGAGGGGAGGAGACGGGCTTTGGGGTGATCGCATGCATGGCGGGGCCGCATCGCTACGGAGAGGGAGACTCACACGTGTTCATGATAACCCGCCCGCACCACCACCTGCGACAAAGTGAGTCGCATCCCGAATCCCGGCACCGGCACTTTCATTTGACTTGCAGGGTCCGATCCGATACCCATGTCTTACCACGGGGCCGTTGGCTCCGCGGGACCCATCTTCATATCCGATGTCCCGGCCCCCGCCTTCATGCCGGGCATGGCGACCAGCGGCCTCCGCCGACCGTCATCGCCGATCGATCCCCGCCCGTGGCTCGCGCCGTCGGCTCGGGGCTCCAACCAACTCCCAATCGACCCCTCAAGCCGATCCCAATGCCCGCAGGCCACCGATGAATCTCCAAGAGTTGAAGTGCAAGAGCCCTGCCGAGCTCCTCGCGTTCGCGGAAGAGCTGCAGATCGAGAACGCCTCCACCCTGCGCAAGCAGGACATGATGTTCGCCATCCTCAAGCAGTTGGCGGAAAACGACGTTCCGATCTACGGCGACGGCGTGCTGGAGGTGCTGCAGGATGGTTTCGGCTTCCTGCGCTCGCCGGAGGCCAACTACCTGCCCGGCCCCGACGACATCTACGTCAGCCCCAGCCAGGTGCGCCGCTTCGGCCTGCGCACCGGCGACACGGTGGAGGGGCAGATCCGCTCGCCCAAGGACGGTGAGCGGTACTTCGCGCTGCTCAAGGTCAACACCATCAACTTCGACGCGCCGGAGAAGGTGCGCCACCGCATCAACTTCGACAACCTGACGCCGCTCTATCCCGACGAGCGCCTGCGCATGGAGGTCGAGGACCCGACCAAGAAGAACTTCACCGGCCGCATCATCGACCTCGTGGCGCCGCTCGGCAAAGGCCAGCGCGGCCTGATCGTCGCCCCGCCGCGCACCGGCAAGACGGTGATGCTGCAGAACATCGCCCACTCGATCGCCACCAACCATCCCGAGGCCTACCTGATCGTGCTGCTCATCGACGAGCGGCCGGAAGAGGTGACGGACATGGCGCGCAGCGTGCGCGGCGAGGTGATCAGCTCCACCTTCGACGAGCCGGCCGCCCGCCACGTGCAGGTCGCCGAGATGGTGATCGAGAAGGCCAAGCGGCTGGTCGAGCACAAGCGCGACGTGGTGATCCTGCTGGACTCCATCACCCGTCTGGCGCGCGCCTACAACACGGTGGTGCCCAGCTCCGGCAAGGTGCTGACCGGCGGCGTCGACGCCAACGCGCTGCAGCGCCCGAAGCGCTTCTTCGGTGCCGCCCGCAACATCGAGGAAGGCGGCTCGCTGACCATCATCGCGACCGCGCTGATCGACACCGGCAGCCGCATGGACGAGGTGATCTTCGAAGAGTTCAAGGGCACCGGAAACTCGGAAATCGTGCTGGACCGCAAGCTCTCCGACAAGCGCACCTTCCCGGCCATCGACGTGTCGAAGTCCGGCACCCGCAAGGAAGAGCTGCTGGTCGACAAGGGCACCATCTCGAAGATGTGGATCCTGCGCCGCATCCTGATGCCGATGGGCGTCACCGACGCGATCGACTTCCTGACCGACAAGCTCAAGTACACCAAGAGCAACGCCGACTTCTTCGAGTCGATGAACCAGTAAGGACCAGACGTTGGGTTTTCGCCGCGCTCGACCCAACCTACGGCGTGCATGTAGGTTGGGGTGAGCCGAAGGCGAAAACCCAACGTTCGAACCCGGAACGTTTCACCACCGGAACGAAAAAACGCGAGGGCCGAAACCCTCGCGTTTTTTCGTTCCGGACCGTCCGAAAGGGATCAGAACGGCGGCTGACCGCCCTGCGGGGCCTGCGCCGGCTGCTCGGCCTGGGCGCCGAGCTGGCGGCGGTAGAGGTCGGCGAAGTCAATCGGGTTGATCATCAGCGGCGGGTAGCCGCCCTCGCGGGTCGCCTCGGCGACGATGGCGCGGGCGAACGGGAACAGCATCCGAGCACCCTCGATCATCAGCACCGGGCGGTGGTGCTCCTGGGCCAGCCCCGGAAGCTGGAACAGGCCGGCGTAGGCCAGCTCCACCAGGAACGCGACGGTCTCACCCTGCTTGGCTTCGGCGCGCAGGTGCAGGACGACCTCGTACACCTCATCGGCGGCGAGGCGGGCCTGCACGTCCACGCCGATGTTCACCTGCGGCTGCGGCTGGCCGGGCAGCAGGCTCTGCGGCGCGTTGGGGTTCTCGAACGAGAGATCCTTGACGTATTGCGCGAGCACGTGCAGCGGCAGCGCCTGCGCGCCGCCCTGGTCCTCACCGTTGATCGCCTGATCGGACATGAACGAACTCCTGGCCGCGTGGGGCCTTCCTGGGGGTTTTTCTCAACCGCGCTGGCTAGCACGGATCGTCTGCGCCGACAACCTTTGCGGCATGGCGGTCAGGGCCCGTCGTCAAGGCCGGGGATCCTTCGGGCCCCAGCGGGATTCCCCGAGCTTGGGCGTATCGGCGTCGTCGCCGGGCGGATCCACCTCGCGGTAGTCGACGTCGATCACCTCACCGGGCACCACCCCCGACGGCCGACCGGCCGGCCGGCGGGACGGATGGCGCGGATCGACCTCCCGGCCGTTCATCCAGACGTGCAGCCCGCCCTTGCGCCGCATCCTCTCGAACAGCCAGAGGCCCAGCGCGTTGCGCAGCGGCGGGATCAGCAGGAGCACCGCCACGGCGTCCGTCAGGAATCCGGGTATGATCAGCAGGATGGCGCCGACCGCCACGCAGAACCCCTCGAACACGGCGCCCACCGGCAGTTCGCCGCGGTCGGCCGCCATCTGCGCCTTGCGCAGCACGCTCAGCCCCTGCCGGCGCAGCAGCAGGACGCCCAGCACCGCCGACAGCACGATCAGGCCGACGGTCGCCCCGGCGCCGATGCGCGATCCCACCTCGATGAAGACGGCGATCTCGACCACCGGCAACAGCAGGAGAAACCATAGAAGTGCCTTGCCCATCCTTGCTCTTTCGCGGTGAAGGCCCTATGTAGACCAGTGCGTCGTCAATGGTTTCGTCCGGGCGACCCCGTCCGGCGAGCGGCCACCGGCTAGACTTAATATCCGCCGGCGTGACGGTCCAGGCCCAACCCTCAGGAATTAACGCGATGGGTGAAGGATTCGTGTTTATCGAGATCGTCATCTTCGCGATGATCGCGGCGTTTCTCGTGTATCGTCTGCGCAGCGTGCTCGGCCGCCGCAACGGCGAGGAGCGGCAGCGGCCCAACCCGTTCACCCCGCCGCCCGCCACAGGTGCCGCCAAGCCGGACAACGTGGTGCCGCTGCCCGGACGCGACCGCAGCCAGCCGCAGCCGTCGCCGGACGAGCCGATGTCGCTCGCCGCGTCGCTGGCGCAGATCCGCGGCGCCGATCCGTCCTTCGACGAGAAGCAGTTCCTCCAGGGCGCGCGCGGCGCCTTCCAGATGGTGGTCGAGGCCTTTGCGCACGGCGACACCGCCACGCTGCGCCCGTTGCTGGCCGACGACGTGTACGACAGCTTCGCCCGCGCCATCCACGACCGCCAGAAGGCCGGCGAGACGCTGGAGACGCGGATCGAGAACATCCGCGACGCCGACGTGATCGAGGCGCGGCTGGACGGCCGCACCGCCTTCGTCACCGTCAAGTTCGTCTCCGACCAGATGAACGTCACCCGCAACGCCCAGGGTGCGGTGGTGGACGGCGACCCGAACGAGGTGATCGAGGTCGTGGACATCTGGACGTTCGCCCGCAACACGCGGTCGAACAACCCGAACTGGTCGCTCGTCGAGACGCGCACGCCGAATTGACCCGGTCCCCCTTTCTCCGCGCGGCCGCGGCGGTCGCCCTGATGGTCCTGGCCTCCTGCGGCGAGGAACGCAAGGACGAGCAACCGCCGCCGCCCGACCGCCTGACGCTCGCCCCCCTGTCCTTCCGGGACCTGCCCGGCTGGACCGACGACCGCGTCGCCGAGGCGGTGCCCGCCCTCCAGCGCTCCTGCGCCCGGTTCAGGGGCCAGCCGGCCGACAAGCCGGTCGGCCCCAACGGCATCGGCGGCACGGTCGCCGACTGGACGGCCGTGTGCGCCGAGTTGGCCTCCCTGCCGGCCGGTGACGACGCACCCGATAAGGATGCCCCCGATAGGGATGCCAGGGCGCGAACGTTCTTCGAGACGTGGTTCATCCCCTACGCCGCCGGCAACAACGGCACCCGCCGGGGGCTCTTCACCGGCTATTACGAGCCGGAGCTGAAGGGTTCCCGCGTGCCGGACGCCGCCTTCCCGGTGCCGCTCTACAAGAAGCCGGCCGATCTGGTGATGGTCGACCTGGGCGAGTTTGCCGAGCGCTGGCGGGGCGAGCGCATCGCCGGCCGCGTGGTCGACGGGCGCCTCAAGCCCTACGAGGACCGCGCGGCGATCGAGGCCGGCGCCTTGCGCGGCAAGGGGCTGGAATTGGCGTGGGTGGACGACCCGATCGGCGCCTTCTTCCTGCAGATCCAGGGTTCCGGCCGCGTCACCCTGCCGGACGGCGGCGTGGTGCGGGTCGGCTACGCCGGGCAGAACGGCCACAAGTACGTCGCCATCGGCAAGGAGCTGATCGACCGCGGCGCGCTGAAGCGCGAGGAGGTCTCGTTGCAGACCATTCGGGCCTGGCTGCTGGCCAACCCCGACCAGGCCGCCGGGCTGATGAACAGGAATCCCTCCTACGTCTTCTTCCAGGAACTGAAGGGCGGCGGGCCGAACGGCGCCCAGGGCGTGGCGCTCACCCCCGGCCGCTCGCTGGCGGTCGACCCCAAATTCCTGCCCTACGGCGTGCCCGTCTGGCTGGACGCCGAGGACCCGCTGGACAAGGCGCAGCGGCTGCGCCGGCTGCTGGTGGCCCAGGACACCGGCGGGGCGATCCGCGGCCCGGTGCGCGGCGACGTCTTCTGGGGTCACGGCCCCGACGCCGAGCAGCGCGCCGGCGTCATGAAGAGTGCCGGCGAATACGTGCTGCTGCTGCCCAGGACGGTGACCCCCGCCTCCTGACCGTACACCGGCATCGGAACCGACCGCGAACGGCGACGTTTCCCTCTTCTGCGGAGGGGAGCATGAACACGCGAAACACCTTGCGGGACATCGAAGGGCTGGCGCGCCTGGGCTACGCCGCGCGCGGCCTTGTCTACCTGATCGTCGGCTGGTTCGCCCTGACGGCGGCGCGCGGCGCCGGCCGGCCCACCGACACCAGGGGCGCGCTGGTCGAACTGTTCCAGAACCCGTTCGGCTCCGTGCTGCTCGCCCTCGTGGCGCTCGGCCTTGCCGGCTATGCGCTGTGGCGCGTCGTGCAGGGGGTGCTGGACGTCGACCGGCACGGCACCGCGTGGAAGGGTCTGGCGATCCGCGCCGGCCAGGTGATCGCCGGCATCATGCACGCCGGTCTGGCCGTGGCCGCCGTCGGCCTGCTGGCCGGGCGCGGCAGCGGCGGCGACGGGGAGAGCACGGCGCGCGACTGGACCGTCTGGCTGATGAGCATGCCGGCCGGGCGGTATCTGGTGGCCGCCGTCGGCGCCGGCATCGCGGCGGCGGCGATCGCCCATTTCGTCAAGGCCTACAAGGCCAGCTTCCGCCGCCACCTCGCCGTCGGCACGGACAAGCACGGCCTCGTCTGCACCATCGGGCGGGCCGGGCTGGCGGCCAAGGGCGTGGTGTTCGCGCTGGTCGGCGTCTTCTTCATGCACGCGGCGTGGCACGCCGACTCCTCGGAATCCGGCGGCATCGTCAAGGCCCTGCGGATCTTGCAGGAGCAGTCGTCCGGCCCGTGGCTGCTCGGCATCGTCGCCGCCGGCCTTATCGCCTTCGGCCTGTTCAGCATGGTGCAGGCCGTGTACCGCCGCATCGACACGGACAGGGCCGCCGACCGCCTGCGCGCGGTGGCCTGAGCACCGTCCAGTGGCCGCGCCGCCAATCACCGCGCCGCCGAATTACCGCCGCATGGCGTCATTCTAGACGAAAGTTCTAGGAGGTTTGACTCCCATCCTCCTTTCGATCGTGGTACATACCCGCAGCGCACCTACGCAGGTATGGAACCGCAACCGTGCTGAACAGCTTCGTCGAGGATTGGGCCCGTTGGACCGCCGCCGAGCGGTTGGGCGTGGCGCTCGCCGGTGTGGCCGTCGCGGTCCTGCTCGTCGCTTCGCTTGCCGCTCAACTGGGTTGAGGTCCTGTCGATGGCTTCTTCGGTCGCACGCGCCCTGTCCGCCATCAAGCGTTACGACGCACGGCCCGAGCAGATCGACCACGCCATCCTATCCGCCATCAACGTGACGCTGTACCTCGCCTCCAACGGCGACGACCGCGTTTCGGAAGGCTTCAACCGCGACATCGCGGTGAGCGGCCGTGCCTTCGGGCGGCGGGGCTGAGCATAGGAAAAGGGGCAGGCGAAGCGCTGCCCCGCCTGCCCCTTTCAAGAAACGTCCTTTACCCCTTCGGGCGGGCGATCATGCCGCCCAGGTCGCGGCCGGCGAAGATGTGGACGTGCAGGTGCGGCACTTCCTGGTGCGCGTCGCGCCCGCAGTTCGACAGGATACGGTAGCCGTTCTCCACCACGCCGGCCTCGCGCGCCACCGCACCGATGGCGCGGACGTAGTCGGCGATCTCCGCGTCCGACGCGTTGGCCGCGAAATCGTCGTAGTCGACGTAGCGGCCCTTCGGGATGACCAGGACGTGCGTCGGCGCCTGCGGGTTGATGTCGTGGAAAGCCAGGGCGTGCGCGCTTTCGTAGGCCTTCTTGCACGGGATCTCGCCGCGCAGGATGCGGGCGAACACGTTGTTGTCGTCGTACGCTTGGCTCATCTCGTCTTCCTTCTCCCGTCGTCTTCCTGGTCACATCGTCTTTTGCAGCAGGCGCGCCGTGTTGCCGGCCATGATGGGCACGATCATCCGGTGAAAGGGCTTGACCACGGCCAGATAGCACCGCCCCAGCCCGTTGTGCACCTTCACCACGGTGGAAAAGGTCAGGCTTTGCCCTTGTTCGGTGCGCCGGAGCAGGAGGGAGGTGCGGAAGTCCAGATGCCGGTCGTCCTCGCCGAACACGGCCTCGTCCGGCGTCAGCGCCACCAGGCGGAAGACACCGATCGACTGCCCGACGTGGAACGGCGGTGCGAGGACCGGCGCCGCCCCGACGCCCGTCTTCAGGCCGAACGGCTTGACCAGGGCGTTGCGCAGCCCCATCAGCGTATCAAACCACGCTGGTGCGGCATGGAAGAAGGCCGGGATCGCGTCGTCCAGCGTGACGGGCGCCGGGCCGAGGGGAACCGTGAAGCAGTCCCGATAGCCGTCGCTCCACGCGCTGGAGGCAAGCAGGGAGGTCGGAGGAAGGTGATCCCACATGTGCCGCTCGCCTTGGATCCTTGGCTGTGTCCCTTACCCCGTCGTCTTGCGGGATTTCTTCTCGTCGATGCCGCTGGTGCCCTCGCGCGCCGCCAGCTTGGCGTAGACCTCGCCCGGCTCCAGCCCGGCGTCGGCCCACAGCACCAGCAGGTGGTAGAGCAGGTCGGCGGATTCCGCCGCCAGCTTGTCCTTGTCGCCGCGCATCGCTTCGATGATCGCCTCGACCGCCTCTTCGCCCAGCTTCTGGGCGATCTTCGGCGTGCCGCGGGCGTACAGCTTGGCGGTGTAGGAGCTTTCCGGGTCGGCGCCCTTGCGTGCCAGCACGGTCTGGTACAGCCGGTCGAGGACGTCCGCGCCCGGATGTTGGACTGGGGGCTTGGGATCAGCCATGGACGGGGATCTCCTGGCGGGCCGGGCGCACGGGGATGCCGGCTTGCGTCAGAGCCGCCTTGGCCTGTCCGATGGTGTAGGTGCCGAAGTGGAAGATCGACGCGGCCAGCACGGCGGTGGCGTGCCCCTCGCGGATGCCCTCCACCAGATGGTCCAGCGTGCCGACGCCGCCCGACGCGATGACCGGCACCCGCACGGCGTCGGCCACGGCGCGGGTGAGATCCAGGTCGAAGCCGCTCTTGGTGCCGTCGCGGTCCATGGAAGTCAGCAGGATCTCCCCGGCGCCGTATTCGGCCATGCGCCGCGCCCAGTCGATGGCGTCCAGGCCGGTTTCGCGGCGGCCGCCGTGGGTGAACACTTCCCACTTGCCGTCGCCGGTGCGCTTGGCGTCGATGGCGACGACGATGCACTGGCTGCCGAACTTCTCCGCGCCCTCGCGCACGAACTCCGGCCGGTGCACGGCGGCGGTGTTGATCGACACCTTGTCCGCGCCGGCCAGCAGCAGCTTGCGGATGTCCTCCACCGTGCGCACGCCGCCGCCCACCGTGAGGGGCATGAACACCTGTTCGGCGGTGCGGCGCACCACGTCGAAGATGGTGTCGCGGTTCTCGTGGCTGGCGGTGATGTCCAGGAAGGTCAGCTCGTCCGCCCCTTCGCGGTCGTAGACGCGGGCCTGCTCCACGGGATCGCCGGCGTCCACCAGATCCACGAAGTTGACCCCCTTGACCACCCGGCCGTCCTTGACGTCCAGGCAGGGGATGACGCGCATCTTCAGCATCAGTCGGCGTCCTCGGCCACGGGGGTGGAGAGGAGCGCCAGCGCCGCCTCCGGATCGATGCGGCCGTCGTAGAGGGCACGGCCGCAGATGACGCCCTCGATCCCGGCGCGCTCTTCCTTCTTCAGCGCCGCCAGATCCTCGATGGACGACACGCCGCCCGACGCGATGACCGGCGTGGTCAGGTGGAAGGCGAGGTCGGCGGTGGCCTCCACGTTGACGCCGCCCATGGCGCCGTCGCGGTTGATGTCGGTGTAGATGATGGCGGCCACGCCCGAATCCTCGAACTTCAGCGCGAGGTCCAGCGCCTTTTCGGTCGAGGTCTCGGCCCAGCCGGCGACGGCGACGTAGCCCTCGCGCGCGTCGATGCCGACGGCGACCTTGCCGGGGAACAGCCTGCAGGCCTCCTTGACCAGCTCGGGATGACGCAGGGCGACGGTGCCGAGGATGACGCGGGCCACCCCCTTCTCCAGCCACATCTCGATGGTCCTGATGTCGCGGATGCCGCCGCCGAGCTGCACCGGCATGTCGACCGCCTTCAGGATGCGCTCGACCGCGTCGCCGTTCACCGGCTTGCCGGCGAAGGCGCCGTTCAGGTCGACGAGGTGCAGCCACCGGAAGCCCTGCGCCCGGAAGGCGCGGGCCTGTTCGGCCGGGTCGGTGTTGAACACCGTGGCAAGTTCCATTTCGCCGCGCACCAGGCGGACGCAGGCGCCGTCTTTGAGGTCGATGGCAGGATAGAGGATCATGGCGGCGGCTCGTCCGGTTGCTGGTCCTGGGAGAGGTCCTTGAAATAATAGTGGCCGGCGATCGGACGCCCGTCCACGTGCGCATAGAAGGGGTGCGTTCCCCAGCGCTGGAAACCCATGCTTTGGTACAGGCGGATGGCCGCCTCCTGCGTCTCGCGCACGTCGAGGTTCAGGATGCGGTAGCCGAGATCCCGCGCCTCGCGCTCCACCGCCTCGGTCAGCTTGTGGGCGAGGCCGTGGCCGCGCGCCCAGGGGGCGACGAAGGAGGTGGTCAGCGTGCAGGCGTGCGCCTGTGCCTCGTTGTTGCGCGCCGGCTTGACCAGTTGGGCGGAGCCGGCGATGACCCCGTCCAGGCGGCCGACGAACAGGATGCGCTCCGGCACGATCAGCACGCCGCGCCAGAACCGTTCCATGATCTCGCGCGGCGGCGGCGTGACCCAGCCGAAGCCGCCGCCGTCGCGGATCGCGGCGTCGGCCGCGTCGCACAGGTCGTGCAGGTCGGCGGTGCGGAACTTCTCGTCCACGCGCTCGACGATCGCCGTCGAGGGGGCCGCCGGGTTGGGGGTGTTCATCCGCGCGGCTGCCAGGTGAGGAAATTGGCGATCAGCGCCAGACCGGCGGCCTGGCTCTTCTCCGGGTGGAACTGCGTGCCGACCAGGTTGTCGCGCCCGATCACCGCCGTCACCGGCCCGCCGTACTCGACGCGCGCCAGCTCGTTCGCCGGGTCGGCGCACTGGATGCGGTAGGAGTGCACGAAGTAGGCGTGCGTCCCCTTGGGCAGACCCTTCAGAACCGGGTGCTCGCGCACGATCTCCAGCTCGTTCCAGCCCATGTGCGGGATCTTCAGCGCCGGGTCGGCGGGCTCCAGCGGCACCACCTCGCCCCTGATCCAGCCCAGGCCCTGGTGCACGCCGTGCTCCAGCCCGCGCTCGGCCATGAGCTGCATGCCGACGCAGATGCCCAGGAAGGGACGGCCCCCGCGGATGACGGTCTCCTCAAGCACGTCCAGCATGCCGGGCACCTCGGACAGGCCGCGCTTGCAGTCGGCGAAGGCGCCGACGCCCGGCAGCACGACGCGGTCGGCGCGGCGCACCGCGTCGGCGTCGGCGGTGACCAGCACGTCGAAGGAGAGGCCGGCGTCGGCCGCGGCGCGTTCCACGGCCTTCGCCGCCGAGCGCAGATTGCCGGAGCCGTAATCGATGATGGCGACGGTGGACATGTCCGCGCCCCCCTTACAGCGAGCCGCCGAGGGTGCCCTTGGTCGAGGGCACGGCGTCGGCCTTGCGCGGGTCGATCTCCACCGCGGCGCGCAGCGCGCGGGCCAGCGCCTTGTAGCAGCTCTCGACGATGTGGTGGTTGTTCTCGCCGTACAGGGTTTCGACGTGCAGCGTGGCGCCGGCCGCCTGGGCGAAGGCCTGGAACCACTCGCGGAACAGCTCGGTGTCCATGTCGCCCAGCTTGTCGCGGGTGAAGGCGACCTTCCAGATCAGGTAGGGGCGGTTCGACAGGTCCAGCGCCACGCGGGTCAGCGTCTCGTCCATGGGCACGTAGGCGTGGCCATAGCGCGCGATGCCCTTGCGCCCGCCCAGCGCCTTGGCCACGGCCTGCCCGATGGCGATGCCGCAGTCCTCGGTGGTGTGGTGGGCGTCGATGTGCAGGTCGCCCTCGGCCAGCACCGTCAGGTCGATCAGGCTGTGCCGGGAGAGCTGTTCCAGCATGTGGTCGAGGAAGCCGACCCCGGTCTTCACGTCGTAGACGCCGGTGCCGTCCAGGTTCACCGCGACCCGGATGCGGGTTTCGGTGGTGTTCCGCTCGATCGAGGCGCGTCGCGCGGCGGTGCTGCTCTGAGCCTTGTCCATGGCCGGGTTTTAGCAGGAACGCACGGCCTATGCCAGATGATGGGTGCCCGTGCGGCGCTTTTCTGTCATGCTCGCGGGGGTGGCATAACATCGTTTTTGCTCGCCCTGTCTACGCCTTATCCGAAGAGTGCATCCATGCAAGGTGCAAGAAGGACGCGACAGGCGCACTCCATTGACGGCAGCGATGGCGGGACCCATGATCCTGGTGTGGAAGCGCGCGTCGCCAGGCTGGAATCGGACATCGGCGAGATCAAGGATATCCTGCGCCGGCTTGAGCCTGTGTGGACGAAGACGCGCGACGATGTCCTGGAATTGAAGGGAAAGGTCGCGCGCGTCCCCTCGCTCTGGCAGATCGCCGGCACCATGCTGGCGATCAACGCGGGCATCGTGGCGGTGGCGGGACTGATCGTCGCGCTGCTGCGCAGCGCGTAGCGTTTCGCCGTAGGTTGGCGCCAAGCGCCAGCGCGGCCCAACAGCTCTCGCCACGGAAAGTACGACGACGTCACGCAAGCGCGCTGATGACGTGCGCCTGCAGCTTTCCCTCGACCGGGCCTGGGCCGAAGCGGCGGGTGAGCGCCTCTGCGACGTGCTCCGTCACCTCGTCGAGCCGGGCGGCGTCCCGCGCCTCGATCTCGTGGCGCAGCGGCGTCCCCTTGCAGAAGCCGGTGGCCGGATCGGCGGGGGACGCCGCCCGGCTGCGCAGGGTCACCGTCTCGATGTCCACGCGGCGGAAGCCGGCTGTGCGCAGTTCCTCGCGGATCCGCTCCGCATCGTGGTATCCGTGCGGCGTGCGCGCCATGAAGCGGGGCGGGTCGTGCGGGAAGAACGTGGCGAGGGCGTCGTTCACGGCGGCCGGGACGTCGTTTTCCTCGATGCGGTCCCACACGTTGAACAGGAACCGGCCGCCCGGCCGCAACATCCGGCGCGCTTCGGTGAATCCGGCCGTCTTGTCGGGGAAGAACATGACGCCGAACTGGCAGACGACCGCATCGAAGCCGGCGTCCTCGAACGGAAGGTTCAGGGCGTCCGCCTGCCGCCATGCGACGGGCGGCGCCTCCCTGTTCCGGGCCGCGTGGTCGAGCATCGGCTGGCTGAGGTCGGTCGCGGTGATGGCGCTTCCCGGCGCAAGGGCGCGGGCCAGCGCGCGCGTCACGATCCCCGTTCCCGCCGCCGTTTCGAGAACGTCGCCTTCGAATCCCGCGAGGCGTCTGGCCAGATCGAGGGCGTAGGGCTCGAAGAGCAGCGGCCCCAGGTAGCGGTCGTACAGCGCCGGGATCGAGCCGGCAAAGACCTTGTCCGCCTCGGTCATCGTGTCCACCGTGGCCCCGTTGCGCAGACGGGCAGCGTAGCCCTACCGAACGCGGCATCACGATGGGGATTCCGAGGGCGGGACAGGCGCATCCGGTCGACCGCCCGGCCAAATCCGGGATTGCTCCCATAACGGGCGCGCGATAGAGTTTTATACACCCATAACGCGCATACCCGGTTATGCCCCTCCTTCTGTTCGTGTTTCTGCTCGCCGCCTGCGCCGGTGGACCCGCCGTCGTGCCGCGTCCGTTGCCGGTCGCGCCGGTCGCACCGGGTTCGACCGAGACGATGCGGTTCGAGGACTTCGGCATGGGCAGCATGCGCCGGGGGCAGGAGATCGGCCGCTACGTCTGGGACATCGACTGTGGGCCGCCCTACAGCGCCGCCTACTGGACCACCGGGCGCAACCTGCGCCAAGGCGCGACCTGGGCCGAGCGCTTCTACGACGTCATGGCCGACGCCGGCTTCACGGTGGCCGGCGGGGAGGACCACTTCTTCGACAAGCGGGCGGCAGGCGCGCGGGCGCGCTTCGCCGTGCACGCGGAGCTGCGCGACGTGCGGCTGCGGCTGTGCAACTGGACCGACTGGCTGTTCGGCTGGGATAAGGGCATCCGCGGCGACGGCACCGTGCGCGTCGACTGGGCCGTCACCGTGCCGGAGGAGGAGCGGTTGGTCTATCGCGTCACCACCGTCGGCAGCGCCACGCTGAACCACGCCGTGCCGCAGGGCGACCTGCTGCTGATCGAGGAGGCCTACACCAACGCCGCCGTGGCGCTGGCCGCCGACGCCGGTTTCCGCGCGGCGCTGACGCGCGATGGCCCGGTGGTCCCGCCGGTCCTGTCCCCGTTCCAGGGCGGCGCCTCGCCGATTGCGACCGCTCCCACCGCGCCCATGCCCGATGCGTCCGTGCCCGATGCGTCCGTGCCGCTCGCCACGCCGGTGGCCTTGCGCGGCGTGCTGGAGGACAACGCGGCGCGCATCGCCGCCGCCTCGGCGCGGGTGGGGCGGGGGCGCGGCGTGGTGGTGGGGGAGGCCGGCGGGCGCTCCTACCTGCTGGTGCCCAACGCGGCGCTGGGGGAGGACGTGGAGGTGAGCGTCCGCCCCGCCGGGGGTCCGGCCCTGCGCGGCACGGTGGAGCGGCGCGACGCGCGTTCCGGCCTCTCCCTCGTGCGGGTGCCCGACCGGCTGCCGGCACTGCCCGTGCGGCTGGAGGAACCGGAGGTGAGCGAGCCGGTGTACGCGCTGGCCGATGGCGGCACGTCGTTCGCCGGCGGCATCCTCGCCGGCCGGGGGGAGGGCGTTCTGCACGCCGACCTGACGGGCGGGGAGGTAGCGCCCGGCGACCCGCTGCTGGACGAGGCCGGCAACCTGCTGGGCATCGCCGTGCCGGCATCCCCGCACGGCGGGCCGGCCGCCGCCGGGCTCGGCGTCTTCCTTCCCGCCGCCGTGGCGTTCGACACACTGGGGATCGCGGCGCCGGGGATCGGGCAGCCGGCTGGTCATAAGCCCAATCTTGACGGGCGGGGTATGCCTCCCACATAGACGCACATCCTTTTCCATACGGTCATCATGACGGCTCACGATCCCATCCAGTGGCACGGCACCACCATCCTGTCGGTCCGCAAGAACGGCACGGTGGTGATCGCCGGCGACGGCCAGGTCTCCCTCGGCCAGACGGTCATCAAGCACAACGCACGCAAGGTGCGGCGCCTCGCCGGCGGCGGGGTGATGGCCGGCTTCGCCGGTGCCACGGCCGACGCCTTCACCCTGTTCGAGCGGCTGGAGGCGAAGCTGGAGCAGCACCCCGGCCAGCTCACCCGGGCCTGCGTCGAGATGGCCAAGGACTGGCGCACCGACCGGTACCTGCGCCGGCTGGAGGCGATGATGGCGGTGGCCGACAAGACCGTCAGCCTCGTGCTGACCGGCAACGGCGACGTGCTGGAGCCGGAGGATGGCTTGATCGGCATCGGCTCCGGCGGCGCCTATGCCCTGTCGGCGGCACGCGCGCTGGTCGACGTGGACGGGCTGGACGCCGAGGCGATCGCCCGCAAGGCGATGAGGATCGCCGCCGGCATCTGCGTCTACACCAACGAAAACGTTGTCGTGGAAACCCTGTGATGACCTCCTTCAGCCCCCGCGAGATCGTCTCCGAACTCGACCGCTTCATCGTCGGCCAGCACGACGCCAAGCGCGCCGTCGCCATCGCGCTGCGCAACCGCTGGCGCCGCCAGCAGTTGCCCGAGGGCCTGCGCGAGGAGGTCCTGCCCAAGAACATCCTGATGATCGGCCCGACCGGTGTCGGCAAGACGGAGATCGCCCGGCGGCTGGCCAAGCTGGCCCAGGCGCCCTTCCTGAAGGTCGAGGCCACCAAGTTCACCGAGGTCGGCTACGTCGGCCGCGACGTCGAGCAGATCGTCCGCGACCTCGTCGAGATCGCCATCACCATGACCAAGGAGCGCCTGCGCAAGGAGGTCGCCGCCAAGGCCGAACTGCGCGCCGAGGAGCGCGTGCTGGACGCGCTGTGCGGCGAGCACGCCTCCACCGAGACGCGGCAGAAGTTCCGCAAGATGCTGCGCGAGGGCACGCTCAACGACAAGGAGATCGAGGTGCAGGTCGCCGACACCGGCGGCGGCATGCCCACCTTCGACATCCCCGGCATGTCCGGCGCCCAGATGGGCATGCTCAACCTCAACGACATGTTCGGCAAGATGATGGGCGGCCGCACCAAGCCGCGCCGCATGACCGTGGCCGAGAGCCACACCGTGCTGATGGCCGAGGAGTCGGACAAGCTGCTGGACCAGGAAAAGGTCGTCTCCGAGGCCATCCACGCGGTCGAGCAGAACGGCATCGTCTTCCTGGACGAGATCGACAAGATCTCCGCCCGGTCCGAGCACAAGGGCGGTGCGGACGTCAGCCGCGAAGGCGTGCAGCGCGACCTGCTGCCGCTGATCGAGGGCACCTCGGTGGCCACCAAGCACGGCACGGTGAAGACCGACCACATCCTGTTCATCGCGTCGGGCGCCTTCCACCTCGCCAAGCCCTCCGACCTGCTGCCGGAGCTGCAGGGCCGCCTGCCCATCCGCGTCGAGCTGAAGGCGCTGACGCAGGAGGATTTCAAGCGCATCCTGACCGAGCCCGAGGCCAGCCTGATCAAGCAGTACAAGGCGCTTCTGAAGACGGAGGAGGTGGCGCTGGAGTTCACCGACGATTCCATCGACGAGCTGGCGCGGCTGGCCGCCGAGATCAACACGTCGGTGGAGAACATCGGGGCGCGCCGCCTGCACACGGTCATGGAGCGCCTGCTGGAGGAGATCAGCTTCACCGCTTCCGACAAGCCCGGCCAGACCGTGTCCATCGACGCCGCCTATGTGCGCGAGCGCGTCGGCAGCCTCGCCAAGAACGCCGATCTGTCGAAGTTCATCCTGTGAGCCGACTGTGAGCTGGTCGGCCGGCTACGTCGTCGACACGCCCTGCACGCCGGGCTTCTACCGCGAGATGGCGCCGGCGGCGGTGGCGTTCGCCGCCCTGCTGGCCGGCCGCGCCGTGCCGGCGCCGCGCGCGGCGCTGGAACTCGGTTGCGGGGCGGGCTTCAACGCCGCCGTGCTGGCCGCCGCCAACCCGGACTGCGCCTGGACGGCGATCGACTTCAACCCCGACCACATCGCGGCGGCCGAGGACTTCCGCGCCCGCGCCGGCCTGACGAACCTCACCCTCTCCGACGCCAGCTTCGCCGAATGCCGCACCCGCCACCCCGGCCCGTTCGACTGTGTGGCCGCGCACGGGGTGTACTCGTGGATCGGCGACGACACGGCGCGGGACGTACAGGAGATCCTGCGGACGTCGCTCAGCGTCGGCGGGGCGCTGTACCTGTCGTACAACTGCCTGCCTGGCTGGGCGGCGCTGGCTCCCCTGCGCCGGCTGTTCGCCGAAGCGGCGGCCCGGCACGTGGGCTCCTCCGCCGACAAGGCCCGCGCGGCGGTCGATTTCGCGCGCCGGCTGGCCGACCAGGGGGCGGCGTACGTCTCCGCCAACCCGACCGTACGCGCGCGGCTCGATGCCATTTCGGGCCAGGACCCGCAGTACCTCGCGCACGAGTACCTGAACGCCGACTGGCGCCTGCTCTACCACGCCGACGTGGCGCGCGACATGGCGGCGGCCAAGCTGTCCTTCCTCGGCTCCGCCGACCCGGTCGAGGCCTTCCCCGAACTGGCGCTGCCCGCCGGGATGCGCGACATGGTGCGCGCCGAACCCGACCCGGCGCTGGCCGAGACGCTGAAGGACTTCGCCGTCAACCGCCAGTTCCGCCGCGACCTGTTCGGCAAGGGCACGCTGCGGCTGAGCGCCGCCGAGCGCGAGGCGCGCCTGCTGGACACGGACGTCGTCACGCTGGTCTACCCCGGCGACCTGCGGCTGGAGCTGCGCACCGCCGCCGGTGATCTGGATGGCTATGCCGACCTCGCCCACGCCATCGCCGAGCGGCTTTGGCGCGACGGGCCGCTGCCGCTCCGTGCCTTCGTCGGTTCCGCCGGCCCGGCGCCGGTTCTGCGCACCGTGGCGCTGCTCGTGCACGCCAACCAGATCCACCCCGTCGCCCGCGCCGTCACCGACGAAGCCCGCGCCATCGCCCGCCGCTTCAACGCCACGGTGTGCGAGCGCACGCTGGCCGGCGAGGAGCGCGGCTTCTTCGCCGCCCCCGGCATCGGCAGCGGCATCCCCGCCGGTTTCATGGAACAGGTTGTCTACCGCGCGCTGGCCGCGAACCCGGCCGCCACCGCTACCCCCACCGCCGCCGATCTGGCCGATGCGGTGCAGCCCGAACTGGCCCGCCTCGGCCGCCCGGTGATGAAGGCCGGCGAACCGATCGCCGACCCGCGCGAGCAGACGCGCGAACTCGCTGCCCGGCTGGCCCTGCACCTGGAACGCAAGGTACCGGTGTGGCGGCGTTTGGGGGTGTTGTAGCGAGAGGTGCGTGCCGTTGGGTTTTGCGGCTGGCGCCTCAACCCAACCTACCGGAACATCCCGCGTAGGTTGGGTTGAGCGCAGCGAAAACCCAATGTGAGGACGCGCTCACCCCGTCGCCGCCAGTTGCGAGGTGTTCGCCGGCACGTTGCGCACGCGCAGGCGCTTTATGCGGCGGGGGTCGGCGTCGACCACCTCGAACTCGATGCCGGAGGGGTGCTTCAGCAGCTCGCCCCGGCCCGGCACGCGGCCGGCCAGCGACACCACCAGACCGCCCAGCGTGTCGATATCCTCGCGCTCCTCCTCGGTCAGGACCGGGCCGACGCGCTCCTCGAAATCCTCGATCGCCACGCGGGCGTCGGCCAGCAGGGAGCCGTCCGGGCGGTCCATCAGGCGGGGCTGCACGGCGTCGTCGTGCTCGTCCTCGATCTCGCCGACGATCTCCTCGACGAGGTCCTCGATGGTGACGAGGCCGTCGATGCCGCCGAACTCGTCGACGACCAGCGCCATATGCTGGCGCGTCTGGCGCATCTGCAGCAGCAGGTCCAGCACCGGCATGCTGGGCGCCACGATCAGCACGTCGCGCACGATGTCCTGCAGCGCGCCGGGTTTCTGGCTGGCGATGCAGAGCAGCACGTCCTTGATGTGCACCATGCCCACCACGTCGTCCAGCGTGTCGCGGTAGACGGGCATGCGCGAGTGCGCCTCTTCCGACATGCGCTGGATCAGCGCGGGCAGGGGGGTGGACACGTCCACGCCGACAATGTCGGCGCGCGGCACCATCACGTCGACGACGGTGCGGTCGCGCAGCTTCAGCACGTTGCCCAGAAGCGCGCGCTCGTTGGCGGCCATGCCGCCTTCGGCTTCGCCTTCCTCCTCGATCAGCTCTTCCAGCGTGTCGCGGAGGGTGGTGTCGCCTCGGCCCCGGATCACGGAGCGCAGCCATCCGCGGAAGAGATGGCCCAGCGATTGGTCTTCGGCCCCGTCGTCACGGGGCATTCGACTGTCGGAAGTGTCGGTCATTGTCCTGGCGGTTGCGGTTGCGTCAGGTCCCCGGAGTCCGGGGCGTGGGGGGAACCTTGGGAGTTGTCTTGGGCATAGGGGTCGGCGATGCCCAGCGTCTTCAGCACCTCGATCTCCAACCCTTCCATCTCCTCGGCGTCCTCGTCCACCTCGTGATCATACCCGAGAAGATGCAGAACGCCATGCACCACGAGGTGGGAGAGGTGGTCGGAAACGGGTTTGCCCTGCTCGGCCGCCTCGCGCGCCACGGTTTCCCAGGCCAGGACGACGTCGCCCAGCAGGGTCGGCGCGTCCTCCGCCTCGGGCTCCTCGGCCTCGGTCAGCGCGAAGGAGAGCACGTTGGTCGGCTTGTCCTTGCCGCGGTAGTCGCGGTTGAGCTGCCGCACCAGCGCATCGTCGGCCAGCACGACGGACAGCTCGGCCGGCCCCTCGTCGTCGGGCCAAGTGGCGGCCAGCGCGGCGAGCGCCGCGCGCTCGGCCAGCCATTCGGCGTCCTCGGCCCAGCCGCCGGCCTCCCGGCTGACGGCGACGTCCACCTGCATCACGATGCCGCTCCCCCGGTGTCGGACCTGGCTTTTGCCGCGTCATGCCGGTCATAGGCGCGCACGATGCGGCTGACCAGCGGGTGACGGACCACGTCCCTGTCGGTGAAGTGCACGAAGCGCACGCCCTCCACCTCCTTCAGGATTTCCAGCGCGTCCTTCAGGCCGGAGCGGGTCCCGGCCGGCAGGTCGATCTGCGTGACGTCGCCGGTCACCACCATGCGCCCGCCCTCGCCCAGGCGGGTGAGGAACATCTTCATCTGCATGGGCGTGGTGTTCTGCGCCTCGTCCAGGATGACGAACGCGTTGGCCAGCGTGCGGCCGCGCATGAAGGCCAGCGGCGCGATCTCGATCTCGCCGGAATCCAGGCGCTTCTTCACCTGCTCGGCCGGCAGCATGTCGTGCAGCGCGTCGTAGAGCGGGCGCAGGTACGGGTCCACCTTCTCCTTCAGGTCGCCGGGCAGGAAGCCCAGCCGCTCGCCCGCCTCCACCGCCGGGCGGGACAGCACGATGCGGTCGACCTGACCGGAGGTCAGCAGCGCCACTGCCTGCGCCACGGCGAGGTAGGTCTTGCCGGTGCCGGCCGGGCCCAGGCCGAACACCATCTCGCTCTCGGCCAGGGCCTGCAGGTACACGGCCTGGGTGGGCGAGCGCGGGCTGATGGCGCCCTTGCGGCGCGTGCGCACCTGGAAGTCGGGCTTGGCGATGGTGGCCAGCGCCTGGTCGCGCCCCGCCGGGTCGATGACGGAGGTGGCCATGCGCACGGCCGCGTCCACTTCGCCGATGCCGACGGGGAGGCCGCGCCTGAGGCGCTCGTACAGCGCCGTCAGGGCCGAGCGGGCGGATTCCGCGGAATCCTCCGGCCCGGCGATGGTCAGGACGTTGCCGCGCGAGATCAGCGACACGCCGAGCTGGGTTTCGATGCGCGCCAGATGCTGGTCGTGCTGACCATAGAGCATCGGCAGCAGACGGTTGTCGTCGAACTGTAGGTCGATGCGCTGCTCGGACGGGCCGTTCAAGCGCGTGCCTCCATGGATGGGATGGCGGGGCGGGCGGTGGCACCGGCACTGTTGGATTCGTAAACGCCGGTGACGATGGTTCCGCCCAGGCTGTTGACGTGCGCCGCCTCGACGTGGACGTCGGCGATGGTGCCCATCAGGCGCTCGCCACCCTCCACATAGACCGACTGCATGTACGGGCTGCGGCCCAGAAGCTGCCCCGGCCGCTTGCCGGCGCGGTCGAACAGCACCGGCACCGTCTTGCCGACGAAGCCCTGGTTGAAGGCCTGCTGGTGCGAGTCCAGAAGCTGCTGGAGGGCGGCCAGCCGCTCCGCCTTCACCTCTTCGGGCACCTGCTGGTCGTCCACCGCGGCCGGCGTGCCGGGGCGGGGCGAGTACTTGAAGGAGTACGCCTGGGCGTAGCGCACGTCGTTCACCAGCCGCAGCGTTTCGGCGAAGTCCGCGTCGCGCTCGCCGGGGAAGCCGACGATGAAGTCGCCGGACAGCGCGAGGTCGGGGCGCGCCGCGCGCAGCTTGTCCACCAGGGCGCGGTAGTGGTCGGCCGTGTGCTTGCGGTTCATCGCCGCCAGGATGCGGTCCGATCCCGCCTGCACCGGCAGGTGCAGGTAGGGCATCAGTTGCGGCACCTCGGCGTGGACGCGGATCAGCTCGTCGTCCAGGTCGCGCGGGTGCGAGGTGGTGTAGCGGATGCGCTCCAGCCCGTCGATCTCCGCCAGCTCGCGGATGAGACGCGCGAGGCCCCAGGTCGAGCCGTCCGGTGCTTCCCCGTGGAAGGCGTTGACGTTCTGGCCCAGCAGGTTGATCTCACGGGTGCCGCCCGCGACCAGCCGCTTCGCCTCCTCGATCACCTGCGCCGCGGGGCGGGAGAACTCCGCACCACGGGTGTAGGGCACGACGCAGAAGGTGCAGAACTTGTCGCAACCCTCCTGCACCGCCAGGAAGGCGGTGACACCCTGCGAGGCGGCGTCGTCCGGCAGGTGGTCGAACTTGGATTCCGCCGGAAAGTCGGTGTTCAGCACGGCCCCGGCGGCGCGGTGGGCGCGCGCCACCATCTCCGGCAGGGTGTGATAGGTCTGCGGGCCGAAGACGATGTCCACGTAGGGTGCCCGGGCGACGATCTCCTCGCCTTCGGCCTGCGCCACACAGCCGGCGACGGCCAGGATCATGCGCTCGCCCTGGTCGGCCTTGCGGTCCTTCAGCGTGCGCAGGCGGCCCAGTTCGGAGAACACCTTCTCGGCGGCCTTCTCGCGGATGTGGCAGGTGTTGAGGATCACCATGTCGGCGCCGTCCGGCTCGTCCGCCGTCCGGTAGCCCAGGGGCGCCAGGACGTCCGCCATGCGGGCGGAGTCGTAGACGTTCATCTGGCAGCCCCAGGTCTTGATGAAGAGCTTCTTGCCCACGCCGCTCCCTTCCGCACCCATATCCGCGCCGTTCATGTCCCGCTAAATGACAAAAGCGCGCCGGACAGGGTCCGCCGGCACGCGTGAGGTTCCATATGGTATCACGCGCCCGCCGAATCGAGTCAACCGCACGTGCGGGGGAATGGCACGATCACGCCCGGCGGGCCGAAGACCACGGCGACGCCGATGCCCGGCGCGGCATTGACGGTGATGCGCGCCGGGTCGGTGGAGGATTTCAGGTCCGATCGCATCGGCAGCGTACTGGCGGTGCCGTTCCGGTCCCGGATGTCGGCGCGTCCTATCTGAAATGACACTTAACTATTTACACTCTGTTCCCTTAGGCGTATGCTTCATATGCATTTCGAATGCGCAATAAATGCGCATAAAGCTGCGGACGCCCAGTCAGCCGCAGCGCGTTGGGTTCGACCCGAAAACATCCAAATGGAGAGGCTCCGATGAGCAGCATGAAGCACGTTCTCCCAGTCGTGATCGGGACCGCCGTTGTCGCGCTCTCCGGGGCCGCCCATGCCGGAGCCACCGCCGAGCAGGCGCAGGCGATGTCCGAGCGTGCCTCCGCGCACATTCTCTCCGCCGGCGAGGAGAAGGCGTTCGACGATTTCACGAACGGCACCGCGTTCAAGGACGGAGAGCTTTACGTGTTCTGTTACCGTCCGGATGGAACCAACGTCGCCCACGGCGGCAACGCGAAGCTCGTTGGGCAGCAGCTTCTCGACGTCAAGGATCCGGACGGGAAGCGTCCGAACTATGAAATTGTTCAGATGGGCGAGAAAAACGGCCGCGGCTGGGTCGATTTCAAGTGGGTAAACCCGGTCAGCAAGAAAATCGAGCAAAAATCCGCCTACGTGATCAAGACAAAAGGAGTGACGTGCGGCGTCGGTTACTACAAGTAGTCGCTAGCTGGACCGGGAAGATGGCGGGGCTGCAGCTTGGTGGCTCCGCCGCTTAAAGCGGGGGAGCGAGGCACGATGAGCATGAAAAACTACGCCCTGAGGACCAAGATGCTGTTCGCGCCGGCGCTGGCCGTCCTCGCGATGGTCGCCATGGGCGTCTTGGGCATCGTCAGTCTCCGAGACCAGGAAGCCTCCATCCGCCGCTTGGACGCGGTGGTGTTCGAGGTGCTTCAGCAGGGAATCACCGCCGGAGAGGCCGCGACCGCCGCTCAGGCCGACCTCTACCGCCTGACGTCGATCGCCGCGAACGAGTCCGACCAGTCCCACATGGACGCCGTCGGGCAATCGGTCGCCAACAATCTGAACCGCGCCGCGGCGGCGCTGGCCGCGGTGAAAGACCGTAGCGATGGCGAGGCCAGGCGCATGGCCGACGGCTTGATTTCCACGTTGAAGACCTACGCCGAGGCAACCGGCCAGGTGAAGGACATGGCGAAGCTGGATGCCGCCTACGCCGTCATGCTGATGGGCCAGGCGGAGGAGCAGTTCAAAAAGCTCTCCGCTCAGTTGACCAGCCTCGCGGGTCTCCTCCGCACGCAGCGAACGGAGGTCGTCGCCGACATCTTCGGCGTCGTGGACGACGCCATCCTGACCTATGGCGTCGCCTTCGCCCTTGGCACGGCCTTGACCATCGGCGCCAGCCTGGGCATCGCGCGGATGATCGCGCACCCGACGGTGCGCCTGACGGAAACAATGGCCTGCCTTGCCCGCGGCGACACGTCGATCCAGGTGCCCCATGGCGACCAACGCGACGAGATCGGCGCCATGGCTCGCGCCGTGGAGGTGTTCAAGCGCAACGCCCTGGAAGCCGAAAGACTGGCGGCGGAGCAAGCCAGGGAGCAGGCCGCCAAGGAGAAGCGGACCGTCGCGGTCAATGGGCTCGTTCACGGGTTTGAAGCACGGGTCGTCCAGATCCTGAAAACGGTGACCGAGGCAACGACGCAACTCGACGGCACCGCTCAGAGCATGGCGGCCGTCGCCGAACAGACCAACCGGCAGGCCACGGCCTCGGCCGCGGCGGCCGAACAGACCTCGGCCAACGTGCAGACGGTCGCTTCGGCCAGCGAGGAGATGGCCGCGACGCTTCAGGAAATCTCTGCCCAGGTTACGCGGTCGAGCGCCATCGCCGCCCAGGCCGTGCATGAGGCGGAGGTCACGAACGTGACGGTCCGCAGTCTTGCGGAAGCGGCGCAGAAGATTGGTGACGTCGTCAGCCTGATCAACAACATCGCCAGCCAGACCAACCTGCTGGCGCTGAACGCCACCATCGAGGCGGCGCGCGCCGGAGAAGCCGGCAAGGGCTTCGCCGTGGTGGCGTCGGAGGTGAAGAGTCTGGCCAACCAGACGGCCAAGGCCACCGAGGAGATCGCCGGCCAGATCACCGCCATGCAACAGGTGACGGGCGGTGCCGTCGCGGCAATTCAGGACATCGGGCGGACCATCGGGTCGATCAACGAGGTGACGACCACGATTGCCAGCGCCGTCGAGGAACAGACCGCGGCGACCAATGAAATCGCCCGCAACGTGCAGCAGGCGGCCCGGGGAACGGCTGAGGTGTCCAGCACCATCGTCGAGGTCACCCACGCCGCGGAGCAGACCGGGGCGTCCGCCGGCCAGGTGCTGGGAGCGGCCAAGGGACTGGCCCAGCAGTCGGATCACCTGCGTCGGGAGGTCGAGCTTTTCCTGTTCGGCATTCGAGCTGCCGAAGCGTGACGCCCGGCTCGGTGGCGGTTCTCCCGACCGCCTCGACGGTGAAGTCCTGAGTGGCCCGATCGAGTCAACTATGACGACGCCTTGGCGACCGCGAGCGCGCCGCTTTCGGGCTGCGACCGTCCCGATACCGCCCTTGCCACGCCCTGCGCCACCACCGTCTGGCAGTGTTCGGCCAGCGCCTTGCGGCTGGAGAAGCCCTCGATCGTCACGGGCGGGTGGAACTCCACCTCCACCGTCATGCGGCCGGCCTTGAACGCCTCCCACAGGTGCGGGGCCAGATCCATGTCGCCGTACCAGGCGTACAGCGGGCGGAAGGCCAGCCCCATGGGGATGCCGTCCAGGCGGGTGGCGGTCACGCTCACCGGCTGCACGGTCAGCGGCCTGTCGTCCACGCGCAGCGCCGCCACGGCGAACAGCGCGGTCTTGAAGGGCAGGGTGCGGTTGCCGTCGGACGAGGTGCCCTCGGGGAACAGGATCAGGATGTCGCCGGCCTCCAGCCGCGCCTTCAGGTCGTCGCGCTGGCGCCCGGCGCCGGAGCGCGCCTTGCGCTCGACGAACACCGTCTCCTGCAGCTTGGCCAGCAGCCCGAAGAAGGGCCAGCCCGCCACCTCCGTCTTGGCGACGAAGGAGCCGGGGATCAGGCCGCCCAGAACCGTGATGTCCAGGTAGGAAGAGTGGTTGGAGACGACCAGCACCGGCCGCTCGCGCGCCGGTTCGCCGCGCACCACCACGTCGATGCCGATGATGCGCGCGCAGACGGCGTGGTAGAAGCGCGGCAGGCTGTGCCGCAGCGGCCAGCGCAGCGCCACGGCCAGCGCCTGCACCGGGATCAGCACCACGGTCCACAGCAGATAGACGACGAGGCGGACGAAGCCGAGGACCGGCGAACCCATGACGGCCTCCGCTCCAGGCTCAGGCGGACTGCGCGTCGCGGCTGCGCCGCTCGTAGTGCTTGGCGTACTTGTCGGTGACGAGGTCCGTCTTCACCACGATGCAGACGTCGGTGGTGTTGAACTGGTGGTCGATCACCGCGCCGTCGCCGATGAAGCCGCCCAGGCGCAGGTAACCCTTGATCAGCGGCGGCAGTTCGACCAGCGCCCGCTTGGCGTCCACCGCCTCCTTCTCCATCAGCGCCATGTCGACGTACAGCTCGGGCAGGGCGCGGGCGCGCAGCTCCGGCGGGGCCAGATGGTGGTGGTGGAGGTAGGACAGCGGCTGGGCGATCGCCTGCGGGTCGGTGCCGGGCAGGCTGGCGCAGCCGAACATCAGCTCGATCCGGTGCTGAAAGACGTAGGCGGCGATGCCGCGCCACAGCAACTGCATGCTGCCGCGCGTGCGGTAGGCGGCGTCCACGCAGGACCGGCCCAGCTCCAGCACCTCGCCGGGGAAGTTGGCGAGGGGGGCGATGTCGTACTCGCTGCTGGAATAGAAGCGCCCCGCCTTCTCGGCCGCCGGCCGGCGGATCAGGCGGTAGGTGCCGACCACGGATTCCGGGCCGCCGCCGCGCGCGTGGTCGACGACCAGAAGGTGATCGCACAGCGCGTCGAAGTCATCGAAGTCGCGGTGGCGCGCGGCCATCTCGGGCGAGGGCACCGCCGACATCTCGTTGTAGAAGACACGGTAGCGCAGGGCCTGCGCCCAATCGATCTCGGCGGCGGACTCGGCGAGCCGCACTTCGAGGGAGCCCATGCGCAGTTCTGAGGAACTGGCCTGATCGGTGCTCGTATCAGTCATCCGGATCGCGTTGGCGTGGGTCGCAACACGGGCCCGTCGCTTCGGCCCCATGGGCCGGGCAGGTGCCCGGCCAACAGGGATAACACGAAGCGAGGCCCGGTGGTCAACCGCCGAAGCGGCGATGCTCCGGAACGGGCCGCGCGCGGGTGTCAGGCGCCGCGGCGGGCGCGGGTGCCGAGACCGATCTGCTTGGCGAGCGAGCTGCGCTGGCGGGCGTAGTTCGGCGCCACCATCGGGTAGTCGGCCGGCAGGCCCCAACGGTCGCGGTATTCCTCCGGCGACATGTTGTAGGCGGTCTTGAGGTGGCGCTTCAGCATCTTCAGCTTTTTGCCGTCCTCGAGGCAGATGATGTAGTCCGGCGTCACCGACTTCCTCACGGGCACGGCCGGCTGCGGGCGCTCCTCCACGGGCACCTGCTCGACCCCCACGGTGGAGAGCGACTTGTACACCTGTTCGATCAGCGTCGGGAGATCGTTGAGGGCCACTGTATTGTTGGAGACATGCGCCGCCACGATCTCCGTGGTCAGAGACAACAGCGCGTTGGAAGGGGACCCATTGCTCATGTAAGCTTGCTCCGCGGCTTGGCGTTCCTCTCCATATAAAGAGGTTCGCCGCCACACGCAATATCCAATCTTTGGCAGAAAGAGGAAGACGTGCACGAAGAAAGGTCCGCAGATTACTTCTTGGACATCACGACGGAGGTGTGTCCGTTAACCTTCGTCAAAACGAAGTTGTCGGTGGAACGGATGGCGAGCGGCCAGACCCTGGAAGTGCGGCTGAATGCAGGCGAACCCTTGGAAAACGTGCCGCGATCTCTGGGGGAACTGGGGCACGCCATTCTCGCGCTGAGCCCCGAAAATCCGGACGATCCGGCCGGTCCGCACCGCCTGATCGTGCGAAAAAGTTAAGGCTCAGAACGAACGCCGCAGCACCAACGCTGCCACGCGCCCGTCCGGCCGCTTGTAATAGCCCGGGCGCCGCCCCACGGGCGCGAAGCCGGCGGCGGCGTAGAGCGCGCGGGCGGCCGTGTTGTCCTCCGCCACCTCCAGGAACAGCGCGGTGGCGCCCAGGCGCCGCGCGCCTTCCGCGGCCTCGTCGACCAGCCGGCGGCCGAGCCCGCCGCCGCGCTCCCCCGGCAGAACGCCGATGGTCAGGATCTCCGCGTCGTCCGCGACGGCGCGGGCCAGCACGAAGCCGGCCGGCTCGCTGTCGCCGCGCACGGCGAGCAGGGCGAAGGTTCCCGGCTGCCCCATCAGCGTGCCGACGAACTCCGCCGACCAAGGTTCCTCAGGAAAACAGAGCCGCTGCATGGCAGCCATTACTTCGGCTTCGAAGGTTGTGGCCGGGCGGATGACAATGGCCGTCACGGTCTGGCCTTGGGCAGCGTGACGTCGGGCGCGCGCAGGTAGAGCGGCTGCGCCGGCAGTCCCGCGGCGCGCCGGGCGCCCAGCGCGGCGACCACCGCCGCGTCCGGCAGTCCCGGACCGGTGGCGAAGGCGGTTTCCGGCCGGCCACCCGGCACCGGGGCCAGAACCGGGGCCAGCATCGCCGCCGCGTCGCCGGCCACCAGCAACGGCCCGCCGGGGAGCCAGCCGGGCACCGCCGCCGGTTCCAGCAGCGCCGGCTCGCCGACCGGTGTCAGATCTTCGTCGAAGAGTTGCAGGAACGGCTCGGCCCGCCGGGAGTCGATGGCGACCAGCACGCGCCGCCCGCGGCGCTCCTCCTCCGGCAGGGCGTGCGCCACCGCGTCGAAGGTGGTCAGCCCGACGATGGGCAGACCTGCCGCCAGCGCATAGCCGCGCGCCGTCGCCAGCGCGATGCGCAGGCCGGTGAAGGCGCCCGGCCCCACGGTGACGGCGATGCGATCGAGATCATCCACCGCCACCCCGGCCTCGGCCAGCACGGCCTGCACCATGGGCACCAGCGCCTCCGCCTGCCCGCGGGCCATCGGCCCGGCCCGGCGCGCGGTGACGCGCCCGTCGTCCCACACCGCCGCCGAGCAGCCGGACGTCGCCGTGTCGAGACCCAGAACCTTCATGCCCGTGCTCCATCCGTGCTACACGGAGGGACCCTTCGCCGTTCCACCGTTTCCATCCATGCTGATCGAAATCGCGCCCCCGGCGTTCGACGTCGCCCTCGACCTCCGCTACGCCACGGACGACAACCTGACCGGCCGGCCGGTCTATCGCCGCGCCGTCTGCCTGTTGCACCCGGACGCCGCCGCGCGTCTGGCCCGCGCGGCGGAACTGGCGCGCGGCGCCGGGTTCCGGCTGCGCGTCTACGATGCCTTCCGCCCGGTCGAGGCGCAATGGGAGCTATGGCACGCGCTGCCCGATCCCGTCTACATCGCCGACCCGCGACTCGGCTCGAACCACTCGCGCGGCGTGGCGGTCGACCTGACGCTCGACGATGCCGACGGCCGCCCGCTCGACATGGGAACGCCCTTCGACGACATGACGGAGCGCTCGCACCACGGCCGCACGGACGTGCCCCGTGCGGTGCAGCGCAACCGGGCGCTGCTGCTCGGCGTCATGACGGCGGCTGGCTGGCAGCATTACGACGCGGAGTGGTGGCACTACCAGTTGCCGGACGCCGAGCGCCACCCGCTGCTGACCGACGCGGCGGCCGGCGGGCGCATGATGGCGGTTCCGGTCGATCCGGTTCCAGTGCCGGTTCCAGAGATGGCCTGACGGCCGTCTGTTTTCGGTGGTGGCCTGACGGCCACAGGCCCTGTTGCACACCAGCACCGTTCACCGGTGAAGCCAAGCCTGCGGCGGTTCATCCCTTGTTCCGGCGCGGCGGTTGTGCCACACCTTCGGCGTTGGCCGGCCCCAAACCGGCCGCCACCGCCGACACCGATGTCATGCCGTTCCGCCGCGTCGCCGCCTCGATCGCCGCTGTCGCCGCATGGGCCTTCCTGGCCTGCGCGGGCGTCCCGGCCGTGGCTGCCCCGGCCGCCGAAGGCGGTCCCAGCGCCGTGGTCTTCGCCTACAACCGCTTCGGCGAGGACCAGACGCCGTCGAGCAGCATCCGCGTCGACCAGTTCGAAGCGCACCTGGAGGAGCTGAGGAACGGCGACTACGCCGTTCTGCCGCTGCCCCTGGTCCTGGAGGCGGTGCGCAACCAGGCGCCGCTGCCCGACCGCACGGTCGTCATCACCATCGACGACGCCACCCGCTCCTTCCACCGCCACGCCTGGCCGCGCCTGAAGGCGGCTGGCCTGCCCTTCACGCTGTTCGTCGCCGTCGACGCGGTCGGCCGGACGGACACGCACATGACCTGGGACGAGCTGCGCGAGATGGCCTCCTCCGGCGGCGTCACGATCGGCGCGCTGGGCACCACCACGGCATCGCTGGTCTTGAAGCCGCCCGCCGACCCTCGCGGCGAGCTGCGCCGCGCCCGCGACCGCCTGCAGGCCGAACTGAAACAGCGCCCCACGCTGTTCGCCTACCCCGGCGGCGACTATTCCGCCGCGCTGCGCACGCTGGTGGCCGAGCAGGGCTTCGCCGCCGGCTTCGGCCAGCAGTCGGGCGTCGTGCAGCCGGACAGCGATTTCCGCGCCCTGCCGCGTTTCGTGATGATCGAGTCGTTCGGCAGCATCGAACGGTTCCGTCTTGCCGCCAACGCGCTGCCGCTGCCGGTGTCGGACGTGACGCCGGACGACCCGGTGCTGACGGTCAACCCGCCGCCGCTGGGCTTCACGGTGGACGAGGAGGTTGGCGACCTGTCGCGGCTGGCCTGCTTCGCGTCGGGCCAGGGCCGCGCGCAGGTCGAGCACATCGCCGAGGATCGCGTCGAGGTGCGCATCGCCGACCCGTTCCCGCCGGGCCGGTCGCGCGTCAACTGCACCCTGCCGGCCCCCGAGGGCCGCTGGCGCTGGTTCGGCGTGCAGTTCCTGGTGCCGGAGTGACCCGGCGTTGGGCTTCACTGCGTTCAGCCCAACCTACGACAGACGCGTCACGCAGGTTGGGCTGAAGCTTCGCGAAAACCCGACGTCGAAAACGTCAGCGCACCGCGCGGACTTCGACGACTTCGGGGATGTAGTGGCGCAGCATGTTCTCGATGCCGTTCTTCAGCGTGGCGGTCGAGCTGGGGCAGCCGGCGCACGAGCCCTTCATGTGCAGGTAGACGACACCGCGGTCGAAGCCGTGGAAGGTGATGTCGCCGCCGTCCTGCGCCACCGCCGGGCGCACGCGGGTGTCGAGCAGTTCCTTGATCTGCTGGACGATCTCGTCGTCGTCCTCGTTCACCGCGTTGTCGTCGCCGCCGTCCAGCAGCACCGGCTTGCCGGCGGTGAAGTGCTCCATGATCACGCCGAGGATGGAGGGCTTCAGCAGGAACCAGTCCTTGGCGCCGTCCTTGGTGATGGTGATGAAGTCGGCGCCCAGGAAGACGCCGGCGATCCCCTCGATCTCGAACAGCCGCTCGGCCAGCGGCGAGCGGGCGGCGTCCTCACGGCTGGTGAAGTCGGCCGTGCCGCGGCCGAGCACCTCGCGCCCCGGCAGGAACTTGAGGGTGGCCGGATTGGGGGTCTGCTCGGTCTGGATGAACATGACGCTGAATCCTTTCTGCGCTGCCGCCGAAGAGGACTGGCGGCGTATTGGAAACTTGGGCAGAATCTCCGGCAAGATCAAGCGTGCCCTCGTTGGGGAATTTGACGGTGAGCAAGGATTCCGCTGCTTCGGGCAGCGACGCCCGGGCGGCGGTCGTCGATTGGCTGCTCGGCGAGGCCCGGATGCTTCCCGACATTCCCGACGTGCTGAACGCCTTCTGCGCCCGCATGGCGGAGGATGGCGTGCCGCTGGTGCGCTGCGCGCTGGGCCTGCGCCTGCTGCACCCGCTGTTCCGCATGATGACCGTCTATTGGCGCCACGGCCGGGGCATCGTCGAGGTGGTGGAGCGCGAGCACGGCAGCGAGGAGACGCCCGAATACCGCAACAGCCCCGTCGCCGCCATCATCGACTCCGGCGCCGAGGCCATGCGCTTTCCCCTGGAGCGGATGGCCGAGCCCTGGCCCTTCCCGGTGCTGGACGATTTGAAGGCGCAGAACATCACCGACTACGCGGTCATGGCGCTCACCTTCTCCAACGGCCGGCGCAACATGCTGAGTGTCGCCACGACCCGGCCGGGCGGCTTCGCCACCGCCGATTTGGCGCTCGTCGACGGCGTGCTGCCGGCGCTGTCCACGGTGCTGGAGCTGAAGAGCGTGCGCCGCCTCGCCGCCACCGTGCTCGACACCTACGTCGGCCGGCGCACCGGGGCGCGCATCCTGTCGGGCGACATCCGCCGTGGCACCGGGGCGGGCCTGCGCGCCGTGCTCTGGCACTGCGACCTGCGCGGCTTCACCCCGCTGGCCGACCGCCTGCCGCGCGAGGAGCTGATCGCGCTGCTGAACGGCTATTTCGAGATCATGGGCGGCGCCATCGAGGCGCGCGACGGCGAGATCCTGAAGTTCATCGGCGACGCCGTGCTTGCCGTCTTCCCGCTGCCCGACGGCCCCTGCGCCGCCGATTGCGAGGACGAGGCCTGCGCCCGCGCGCTGGACGCCGCCGAGGAGGCGCTGGCCGGCATGGCGCGCCTGAACGCCGAACGCGCCGCCTGGGGCCAGCCGACGCTGCGCTACGGCCTGGCGCTGCACATCGGCGACGTCATGTACGGCAACATTGGTGCCCCCAACCGCCTGGACTTCACGGTGATCGGCCCGGCCGTCAACCTGGTCAGCCGCATCGAGGGGCTGTGCGGGCGCCTGGACCGCGCCGTGCTGACCTCCGAAGCCTTCGCCCGCCACTGCCCCGACCGCCTCGCCTCGCTCGGCTGGCAGCCGGTGAAGGGGCTGGTGGAGCCGATCCAGGTGTTCGGGCTGCGGGGGTGACGGGACCCGTAGGTTGGGTCTGGACCCAACATCCTCACGGCGCGGACACGTTGGGTTTTCGCTGGCGCTCACCCCAACCTACGTGTTGATCCTTGCTGATCCCTCGCTCCAAAAAAACGCGAAAGCCCCGCCCGTGCCGCTGCCCCGCACCGTCCCGTTTCTGATCGCCGCCTTCGCCGGGGGCTGGTCGCTGATGATGCTGGAAATCCTCGGCGGGCGGCTGATGGCGCCGCATTACGGCTATTCCGTCTACCAGTGGGGCGCGGTCATCGGCGTGGTGCTGGGCTTCATGGCGGCCGGCTACTGGTACGGCGGGTCGGTGGGCGACGGGCCGCGCGCGGTGCCGGCCCTGCGCGGCGCGCTGGTCGCCGGGGCGCTGTGGGCGGGGGCCTCGCCGTGGGTCGGGCCGGGGCTGCTGGACGCGGCGGCCGGGGGCACCATCGGCACGCCGGCCGGCTCGGTGGTCGGCGCCATGCTGCTGCTGGGGGCACCGTCCTTCGCGCTGGCCATGGTGTCGCCGATCTGCGCCGGCTTGACGGCGGCCGGGGGCACGGCGGCCTCGGCCGGGCGGATCTACGCCGTCGGCACGCTGGGCAGCATCGGCGGCACCTTCTTCGCCGCCTTCTTCGCCATTCCCACCATCGGCGTGTCGGCCGGCTACGCGGTGGCCGGCGTCATCCTCGCCGCCGCGTGCCTGCCGCTGCCGCGCGGGCGCGAGGTCGGCATCACGGCGGCGCTGCTGGCGCTGGCCGCCTGGGGTGCCGCGTGGCGGGAGGGGGAGGGCTTCGCCCTGTATCGCGAGACGCCGCACAACACCATCTACGTGCGCGAGGACGAGCGGGAAATCCGCCTGCATTTGAACGTCCTCTGGGCGGTGCAGTCGCGCTTGCGCAAGGATGGCGGGCCGACCGGCCTCTACTACGACCTGTTCGCCGCGGCGCCCGCCCTGGCGTCGGGCCGGCGGGTGCTGATCCTCGGACTGGCCGGCGGCGTGGCGGCGCGGGAGATCGAGCGGGCATGGCCGGACGCCGATATCCTCGGCGTCGAGCTGGATCCGGCGGTGGTGGAGGTGGCGCGCGAGCACTTCGGCCTTTCCGCCGGCGTGCGCACCCGGGTGGCCGACGCCCGCCGCTTCGTCCAGACCTCGACCGAGACGCACGACGTCATCCTGATCGACCTGTACAACGGCACGGTCATCCCCTTCTTCACCGCGACGCGGGAGTTCTTCGTGGCGGTGCGGCAGCGGCTGGCGCCCGGCGGCACGGTGATGATGAACGTCGCCTCGCCGGCCGACCGCGACGTGCTGGTCGGGCCGCTGGCGGCGACTCTGGCGGCGGTGTTCCCGTCGGTGTTCGTTGCCGACGCCGGCAACGGCAATTACTTCCTGATCGCCACGGGCGAGGCGCGTACACTGGCGGACGTACACGTACGCCTGGAAGCGGCGCCCGTTCCGGCGCTGTACGCGTCGCGCCGCATCGCCGAGACCATCCACCCCCTGGACGGCGCCGGCCATCCGGTGCTCACCGACGACCGCAGCGACATCGACCTGCGCAGCCTTGCGGCGCTGTACGGGCGGTGAGGGGACGTCGGGCCGTCACGTGATCGCGTCGAGCTGTTCCTCGCTCAATCCGCCGGGGACGATGGTCAGCGGGATGCGCAGGCGGCCCACGCCGCGCCCGGCGAAGAAGGAGATCAGCGGCCCCGGCCCCTCCGGCTCCACGCCGGCGCCCAGAACCAGGATGGAGATGCCCGGCTCCTCGTCGATCAGCGCCATCAGCTCGTCGCGGCGGTCGCCCTCGCGGATGTAGAGGATCGGCACGGCGCCGGTGGTCGCGTTCACCTCGCGCGCCAGCCTCTGCAGCTTCTGCTCGGCCTCGGCGCGCTGCTCCTCGCGCATCAGGGTTTCAACGGCCAGCCAGCTCTGCACCTCCGCCGGCTCGATGACGTACAGCAGCGCCACCCGCCCGCCGGATTTCTTCGCGCGCAGGCAGGCGTAGCGCAACGCCACCTTCAGCTCGGGGCTGTCGTCGACCACCACCAGGAAGATGCGCTTGTGGTCCTGACCGCTGTGATCGGGGCTGCCGGTCGCTTCGCTCATCTACACCCTCCGGAACATGGCGCCCGCCAGCCAGCCGGCGGCGATGGCGCCGAACACCGCCACCACGCCATAGGTCAGCGGCTGGCTGCGCGCGAAGTCGAAGACCTCGGCGCTGAAGCCGACCTTCGACACCACCAGCGGCGTCGTCTGGGCGCTGACCACCTCGCCGCCGCGGATCAGGAACACTTCCACGTTGTACAGGCCCGTCGGCACATTGGCCGGAAAATAGATGTTGGTGCGGAACAGCCGTTCGCCAAGGAACGTCACCTGCCCGTGCGTCAGGCCGTACTGGCCGGCGCGCTGCTTGTTGCGGATCAGCGCCTCGCGGAAGTCGCCCAGCGCCAGCGGGCCGACCAGATCGCTGGTGTCCAGCCGCAGGTGCGCGGTGCCGATCTGGTGGCGCTCCAGAACCGATTCCGGCGCCAGCGACTCGAGCCGGCGGTTGGTGGCGACCACGTAGTAACTCGGCACCTGCTCGAACAGCACGCTCTCGCGGTTGATCCAGATGCCGGCGATGCGGTCCTTGCGGCGCACGCGCACGTTGCTGCGCGGCCCGGTCACCACCACGGCCACGTCGCCCTGCCCGTCGGTGGACCCGAACAGCACCACCTCGGTGCCGGAAAAGCCGGTGGTGATGGCGATCAGGTGGCTGGACAGGTCGGCCACCAGTTGCTGCGCCCGCGCCGACAGGGCGAAGGTGACCGCCACCGCCAGCGCCCCGCCGAACAGGGCGCCCAGCGCGGCCAGCGGCAACGCCTTCCGGCCGCCCCTCACCCGCCGCCCCCGCCGCCGGAAATGCTGAACAGGTCGGGCGGCGTCGCCACCAGATCCCAGGCCAGCCGGGCCGCCACGATCACCACCAGCAGGCCGAGCAGGGCCCGCGCCTGCTCGCCGCGCAGGTAGCCGCCGGCCTTGGTGCCGAACTGCGCGCCGATCACGCCGCCCACCAGCAGCAGCAGCGCCAGCATGACGTCCACCGTCTGGTTGGTCGCCGCCTGCAGCACCGTCGCCACCGCGGTGGTGAAGATGATCTGGAACAGCGAGGTGCCGGCCACCAGGGCGGTCGGCATGTTCAGCAGGTAGATCATCGCGGGCACCAGCAGGAAGCCGCCGCCGATGCCCATGATCGCCACCAGCATGCCGCCGACCGCGCCGATCCCCGCCGGCAGCAGCGCCGAGATGTACAGCTTGGAGCGGTGGAAGCGCATCTTCAGCGGCAGGCCGTGCAGCCAGATGTGGTGGTGCAGCTTGCCGCGCGACGCCGTCGGCCGGCGCCCGCGGATCAGCGCGCGGCTGCTCTCCGCCAGCATCAGCGAGCCGATGACACCCAGGAAGAAGACGTAGGACAGCGAGATCGCCACGTCGATCTGGCCCAGCCGCTGCAACAGGCCGAAGATCCACACGCCGACCGTGGTGCCGACGAGGCCGCCGATCAGCATGACCACGCCCATCTTCACGTCGACGTTGCCGCGCCGCCAATGCGCCAGCACGCCCGACACGCTGGCGGCGACGAGCTGGTTGGCCTGGGTGCCCACGGACACGGCCGGCGGCACGCCCAGGAAGATCAGCAGCGGCGTCATCAGGAAGCCGCCGCCCACCCCGAACAGCCCCGACAGGAAGCCCACGACTCCGCCCATGGCGAGCACCACCAGGGCGTCGACCGACATTTCGGCAATCGGCAGGTAGATCAGCATCGGCGGGCTCGGCAGCGGCGCGATTCCGCAGCTTAACCCAGGCGTCGGCAAACACAAACTCCGCCAACCGGCCGGGGGGCGCTCGGCCGTTGGGTTTTGCGGCTGACGCCTCAACCCAACCCACGACGGAACCGTAGGTTGGGTTGAGCGCCTGCGAAAACCCAACGTCGGCGGTTACAGAACGTCCTTCGCCAGATCGGCCAGCGACACCTCCGGCCGGGCGCCGACGTGGCTGATCACCTCGGCCGCGGCGATGGCGCCCAGGCGGCCGCAGACCTCGGGGGCGAGGCCGCGGGTGTAGCCGTACAGGAAGCCGGCGGCGTACAGGTCGCCGGCCCCGGTGGTGTCGATCACGCGCGCCACCGGCGCCGCCGGCACCTCGAACACTTGCCCGCCGGCGACGATCACCGCGCCCTTCTCGCTGCGCGTCAGCGCCGCCACCTCGCAGTGGCCCTTCACCGCCTCGACCGCCACGGCGATGTCGTCGGTGCCGTACAGCGCGCCGATCTCGTGCTCGTTGGCGAACAGGATGTCGACGTGGTTGGCCACCAGGTCCATGAACTCGTCATGGTGGCGGTGCACGCAGAAGGAGTCGGACAGCGACAGCGACACCTTGCGCCCGGCCGCGTGCGCGGCGCCGGCGGCTTTCAGGAAGGCCTCCTTGGCGCGCGGCGGGTCCCACAGGTAGCCTTCCAGGTAGGTGACCTGCGAGCCGGCGATCAGCTCCTCGTCGATGTCCTCCGGTCCCAGCTCGACGCAGGCGCCGAGGTAGGTGTTCATGGAGCGCTGGGCGTCCGGCGTCACCAGGATCAGGCAGCGCGCGGTGGGCGCCCCGCCGTGCAGCGGGTCGGTGGCGAAGTGCACGCCGGCCGCCGTGATGTCGTGCCGGAAGACCGAGCCGAGCTGGTCGTTGCACACCTTGCCGATGTAGGCCCCCCGGCCCCCCAGCGAGGCGAAGCCGGCCATGGTGTTGCCGGCCGAACCGCCGGAGACCTCCACGCCCGGCCCCATGCGGCCGTACAGCTCTTCGGCGCGGGCGGCGTCGATGAGGGTCATGGCCCCCTTCTCGATGCCGTTGGCGGCGAGGAAGGCGTCGTCGGCGTGGGCGATCACGTCGACGATCGCGTTGCCGATGCCGGTGACGTCGTACAGGGCGGCGGCCATGACACTCCTTATGGTGCTGTCTGGGATGCGGTCTTCGGATTGCGGCGCGAGTATAGCGGCCGGGCGCGCCGCCACAAGCCCGCCGGCCGCTTGCCCGCCGCCGCCGCGCGCCTTAGAACTGCGGCATCTTGCCCCGCGACAGGGAACCCCCGGACATGATCCGCGCGCTGATGCTCGCGTTCGCCCAGCTTTCGGACCCGCGCTCGCGCCGGGTCGTGTGGATCGGCGTGGCCGGCGCGGTCGCCGCCTTCGTGGCGTTGCTGGCGCTGGTGGAATGGGCGCTGACCAGCACGACGGTCACCGACTGGTCGTGGGTGGACACCGCCATCGACGTGTTGGGCGGGGTGCTGACGGTGGTGCTCGCCTGGATCCTGTTCCCGGCGGTGGCCGCCATGGTGTCCGGCCTCTTGCTGGAAGAGGTGGTGGCGCGGGTCGAGCAGCGGCACTACCCGCGCCTGCCGCCGCCGTTGTCCTCCACCGTCCTCAACGACGTGACGACGGCGTTGCGCTTCCTGCTGGTGGTCCTGGCGGCCAACATCGTGGCGCTGCCGCTGTACCTCGCCGCGCCGGGGCTGAACCTGTTGGTGTTCTACACGATCAACGGCTATCTGCTGGGCCGCGAATACTTCGAGCTTGTGGCGAACCGCCGGCTTGGACGGCAAGCGGCGCGCGACTTGCGGCGCACCTACCCACTGAAACCTTTTTTGGCCGGCGTCATTATCGCCTTTCTTTCGACCGTTCCGGTGGTGAACCTTCTGGTGCCGGTCGTTGCGAGCGCCTTCATGGTGCATGTCTTTCACACGATGCGATGGACATCTTCCGCACGATGATTCGCCCCTTGCGGCCGGCCGGATGACCGTGATACCCCGAATCGATGGTGCCCCGCCTTTTCCGGGTGTGCCGCGCGACCATGGCGCCGTCATCCGCAGACGCCACATGACCTGATCTGACCAGGGGACGAGTTCATGCTGTTCGGACGAAAGAATCCGCCGGTCGGCACGCCCAAGCCGGAAGGTGCCGCCACCGCCGCGCCGGAAGCGGCGACCATGGAGCCGCCCGCCGCTGCGCCCGCCATCGCGCCCATCGCCGAGCCCACCGGGCCCGCCGCTTCGCCTGTTCCGACGTTGCCGCAGCCGCCTTCGGTGCCGCCGTCCACGTCGACGTTCCGTCCGCCGTTTTCCGACAAGGGACCCGAGATGACCACCACCCCGCCGAAGTCCCCCACCGCACCGACCATCCCCGGCTCCTCGTTCAAGCCGGACGTTCCGCGCCGCGTGGTCGACATCCCCGGCGCGGCGCCGCGCGGCCTCGCCCCCACGCCGGCCCCGGCGCCCGTCGCGGCCGTCCCGGCCCCGGTGGCGCCCGTCACCGACCAGCGCCGTCTGATCGTCGGCCGCGACATCTCGCTGTCGGGCGAGATCGGCTCCTGCGACATCCTGGTGGTCGAGGGCACGGTCGAGGCCAAGCTGCGCGACGGCCGCTCCATCGAGATCACCGAAACCGGCCTGTTCAAGGGCTCGGTCGAGATCGACGAGGCCGACATCGGCGGCCGTTTCGAGGGCGACCTCAGCGTGCGCGGCCGCCTGACCGTCCGTTCCGGCGGCAAGATCACCGGTTCGATCAAGTACGGCGAGCTGGCGGTCGAGGCCGGCGGCCAGTTGATCGGCGACGTGCAGGTCCTGTCCGCCTCCGTCCCGAAGACGGTGTCCGAGCCCGTCGCCGTCCTGGCGAGCGCGGAGTAACATACCGGATAAGGTCGGGTTGAGGCCAAAGCCGAAAACCCGACGTCGAGTCGTTCAGCCCGGTGCCGGCCTACGCCGCGCCGGGCTTCGTCTTTTTCGGCGCCGCCTTCTTCACCGTTGCCTTCGTCACCGCCGGCACTCCCACCTTCTCGTCCGAGTCGCACAGGTCGGCGATCGGGCAGCGCGCGCAGTCGGGCTTGCGGGCCTTGCAGATGTAGCGGCCGTGCAGGATCAGCCAGTGGTGCGCGTGCCGCAGGTAGGGTTTCGGGATCACCTTCAACAGGCCGCGCTCCACCGCCTCCGGCGTTTTGCCGGGCGCCAGGCCGGTGCGGTTGGCGACGCGGAAGATGTGCGTGTCCACCGCCATCGTCTCCTCGCCCCAGGCGACGTTCAGCACCACGTTGGCGGTCTTGCGCCCGACGCCGGGCAGCTTTTCCAGCGCCTCGCGGTCGCGCGGCACTTCCCCGCCGTGCTCGGCCACCAGGATCTCCGACAGCTTGATGACGTTCCTGGCCTTGGTGTTGAAGAGGCCGATCGTCTTGATGTGCTCGCGCAGCCCCTCCTCCCCCAGCTCGACCATCTGCCGGGGCGTGGTGACGCGCTGGAACAGCGCGCGCGTGGCCTTGTTGACGCCGGCATCGGTGGCCTGCGCCGACAGCACCACGGCGACGAGCAGCGTGTACGGGTTGACGTACTCCAACTCGCTCTTCGGCTCGGGGTTGGCGGATGCCAGCCGGCGGAACATGTCTTCGATGGTGGCGGGCTTCATGCCGCGGACTTTACCCGGCGGACGGGGCACCGCGCAAACGTGTCGCAGCACGGGGCGCTTTACCGTGCGAAGCAGCGGGGGCATAGATCCCGACCTATGACGAACGATGTAGCCTCTTCGCCCCGCCGCGTCTTCTTCGACGCCATCCTGCACCCGCACCGCAGCCTGGGGCGCACCGGCTTCCGCGTGCTGATGGGGGCCGTCGTGCTGGTCAGCGCCGCCGTCGGCGCCGCCTTCTGGGCCGTGGGGGCGTGGCCGGTGACCGGCTTCTTCGGGCTGGACATCATCGTCCTCTACTGGGCGTTCCGCGCCAACTACCGCTCCGCCCGCCTGTACGAACGGGTGCGGCTGACCGAGGACGACCTCACCGTGCGGCGCGTCGCCTGGAAGAAGCCGGAGCGGGTGTGGACCTTCCAGCCCTACTGGCTGCGCGTCAGCATGGACGACCCGCCCCGGCACGAGAGCCAGGTGACGCTGTCCTCGCACGGCCAGTCGGTGACGGTGGGGTCCTTCCTCAGCCCGGACGAGCGGCTGGAGTTCGCCAAGGCGCTGAACGGTGCCCTGGCCGCGTGGCGCCACGCGCCGTGCGAGCCTGAACCCGTCGGCTGAAGGCGCAAGAATCGGGTTGGCCGGGGACGCCCGAGTCGCCACCCTTGCGGCATCAGCACAAGAGAGCCGCAGCCATGCTCAACGAAGCCGACACCGCCCACTACCGCGCCCTGACCGCCACCATCCGGCACCTTGTCGATCATTGGCAGGACCAGCCCTCGCTGGAGGAGCTGGCCGGCGTGGCCGGGATGAGCCCCTTTCATTTCCAGCGCCTGTTCACCCGCTGGGTCGGTATCAGCCCGAAGCGTTTCGTGCAATTCCTCACCCTTGACCACGCCAAGCGCCTGCTGGCGGAGAACCAGAGCGTGCTGGACACCGCGCTGGACGTCGGCCTGTCCGGCCCATCGCGGCTGCACGACCTGTTCATCGCGTGCGAGGCGATGACCCCCGGCGAGTACAAGGCGGAAGGGGCCGGCCTGACCATCCGCTGGGGCCTGCACGACAGCCCGTTCGGCCGCGCCCTGGTCGGCAGCACGGAGCGCGGCGTGTGCTGGCTGAGCTTCGCCGACTCGGCCGACGCCACCGAGGCGATGACCGAGTTCGAGGCCGCGTGGCCGGCCGCCCGGCTGGTCGAGGACGCCGACTCCACCCGCGACGTCGCCGCCCGCGCCTTTGGCTGGCGCGAAGCGGACGGCGAGCCGCTGCGCCTGCTGCTCAAGGGCACGAACTTCCAGGTCAAGGTGTGGGAGGCGCTGCTGCGCATCCCGTCCGGCGCCGTGGTCAGCTACGAGGACGTCGCCCGCGCCATCGGCCAGCCGACGGCCATGCGCGCGGTGGGGGCGGCGGTGGGGCGCAACCCGGTGTGCGTTCTGATCCCCTGCCACCGGGTGATCCAGAAGTCCGGCATCATCCACAACTACCGCTACGGCGTGCCGCGCAAGCGGGCATTGCTGGCCTGGGAACAGGCGCGGCTGGCGGGGGAGGCGGTGTAGAATCCCCTCTCCCCAGGGGGAGAGGGTGTGCCCGTCACAGTCCCAGCACGTCGCGCATGGTGTACAGCCCCGGCGTCTTGTCGGCCGTCCACAGGGCGGCGCGCACGGCGCCCTTGGCGAAGACCTGGCGCGAGGAGGCCTTGTGGGTGATCTCCACCCGCTCGCCGTCGGCGGCGAAGACCACCGTGTGGTCGCCCACCACGTCGCCGCCGCGCAGCGTGGCGAAGCCGATGTCGCCGGCGCGGCGCGGGCCGGTGTAACCGTCGCGCGTCTTCTGCCAGACGTCCTCCAGCTTGACGCCGCGCCCGGCGGCGGCGGCGCGGCCCAGGCCCAGCGCGGTGCCCGACGGCGCGTCCACCTTGTGGCGGTGGTGCATCTCGACCACCTCGATATCGTAGTCCTCGCCCAGCGTGCGCGCCACCTGCTCGACCACGGCCAGCAGGACGTTGACGCCGACCGACATGTTGGGCGCCTGCACGATGGGCGTGTGCGTCGCCGCCGCGGCGATGGACGCCTGCTGCGCCGGGTTGAGGCCGGTGGTGCCGATGACCAGCGCGGTCTGCCCCTGCGCCGCCAGGGCGGCGTGGCGTTCGACGGCCTCGGGCGGGGTGAAGTCGATGACGGCGTCGGCCTCGGCGAACAGCGGAACCGGGTCGTCGGTCACGGCGACGCCCAGCGCCTCGATGCCAGCAAGCACGCCGATGTCCTTGCCCACCGCCGGGCTGCCCACGCGCGCGGTGCCGCCGACGAGGGTGCAGCCCGGCGTGGCCGCCACCTCGCGCACCAGCATCTGCCCCATCCGCCCCGCGCACCCGACGATGCCGATCTTCATGCCACCCTCCCTTGGTCCGAGGCGGACAGCACTAGCACAGCCGTCCCCGGCCGTTAAGCCCGCGGCGTCAGGCAACCGACCAGCGAATTCGCGAGGTCGCGCAGCAGCGTGGGGTACAGCTCCGGCCCGTCGGGGATGGCGGCGCCCTCGGGGTCCAGCGTGCCCTTCCTCGCCCCCGTGCCCTCGATCAGCGTGTCGACCAGCTTCGGCTCGAACTGCGGCTCGGCGAAGACGCAGGCGGCGCCGAGTTTCCTGATGCGGTCGCGGATCGCCGCCACCCGCTTGGCCGAGGGGCCGCGCTCCGGGTTCACGGTGATGGCGCCGACGGCGTTCAGGCCATAACGCTTCTCGAAATACTGGTAGGCGTCGTGGAAGACGATGAACGGCCGCGCCGCCACCGGCGCCAGTGCCGCCTTCAACTCGGCGTCGAGCGTGTCCAGGCGTTTGCCGAGCGCCTCGGCGTTGGCCTTGTAGGCGGCGGCGTGCGCCGGGTCGCGCGCGGCCAGCGCCACGGCGGCGGTCCCGGCCATCACCTTGGCGTTGGCCGGGTCGAGCCAGATGTGCGTGTTGAGATTACCGTGATCCGCGCCCGCGTGGTCGTGCTTGTGCTCATGCCCGTGGTCGTGCGCCTCCCAGGCCCCGCCCGCGCGCGCCTCCAGCAGCGTGATCTCCGCCGAGTCCATCAGCTCCACCACCTGGACCGTCTTCGGCACGGATTTCAGCGGCTTGACCAGGAAGCTCTCCAGCGCCTCGCCCACCCAGAACACCAGGTCGGCGTTCTGCAGCGCCTTGGCGTCGGAGGGCTTCAGCGCGTAGTCGTGCGGCGAGGCGGCGCCGCGCACGATCAGCGCCGGCTCCCCCACCCCCTGCATCACCGCGGCGACCAGCGAGTGCACCGGCTTGATGGAGGTGACGACCTTCGGGCCGTCCGCGAAGGCGGGCGCGGCGGCGAGCAGGCCGCAGGAAAAGGCAAGGACAAGGAGAGGGCTGCGCATGGGTTCCATGACCTTTGTTGGGGTGTCTATGGCTGGACAGGCGAACCGTTTCGGCGCATACGGGAAGCCGTTCCCCAAAGTGTGACGTTATAACATAACATGTCAAGCCCGCCCGAACCGCTGATCAGCAGCGAAGCCCTCACCGTCACCCTTGGCGGCCGTCCGGTGCTCGACCGCATCGACCTCGCGGTGCACGCGGGGGAGGTGGTGACGCTGATCGGCCCCAACGGTGCGGGCAAGACGACGCTGGTGCGCGCCGTGCTCGGCCTCGTGCGGCCGACCTCCGGCACGGTGCGGCGGCGGGACGGTTTGCGCATCGGCTACATGCCGCAGCGGCTGTCCATCGACGGCACGCTGCCGCTGACCGTGCGCCGCTTCCTGACGCTGTGGCGGCCGGTGAGCGCCGCGCGCATCGACGCCGCGCTGGAGGAGGCGGGGGTGGCGCACCTCGCCCGCTCGCCCGTGCAGTCCGTGTCGGGGGGCGAGCTGCAGCGCGTGCTGCTGGCCCGCGCCCTGCTGGCCGATCCCGAGCTGCTGGTGCTGGACGAGCCCGACCAGGGCGTCGACGTGCACGGCCAGGCGGAGCTGTTCAACCGCATCGACCGGCTCCGCCGCGCGCACGGCTGCGGCGTGCTGCTGGTCAGCCACGACCTGCACACGGTGATGGCGCGCACCGACCGCGTCGTCTGCCTGAACGGCCACGTCTGCTGCTCCGGCCCGCCGGAGGACGTCAGCCGCCACCCCGAGTACCATGCCCTGTTCGGCGGCCACGCGGCCGAGCTGGCCGTCTACCTGCACCACCACGACCACGCCCACGCCGGCGACGGCCGCGTCGTGCCCGGCGCCGACTGCTGCGACGGGCACGACCACCATCACCACCACGAGGAGGGGCACCATCATGGATGACTTCATGGTCCGCGCCCTGGTGGCCGGCTGCGGCATCGCGGCGCTGGCCGGCCCGCTCGGTTCCTTCGTGGTGTGGCGGCGCATGGCGTACTTCGGCGACACGCTGGCGCATTCGGCGCTGCTGGGCGTCGCCCTCGGCTTCCTGCTGGGGATCGACCCGACGGTGGGCGTGGTGGCCGTGTGCGTGGTGCTGGCGCTGATCCTGACGGCGCTCCACCAGCGCCGCGCGCTGGCGTCCGACACGGTGCTGGGCATCCTGTCGCATTCGTCGCTGTCCTTGGGCCTCGTCGCCGTGGCCTTCCTGGAGACGCTGCGCGTCGACCTGATCGGCTACCTGTTCGGCGACATCCTGGCGGTGACTTCCGCCGACATCCTGCGCATCTACGCCGGTGGTGCGGTGGCGCTGGCCGGCATGGCGCTGTTGTGGCGCCGCCTGCTCGCCGTGACGGTCAGCGAGGATCTGGCGCAGGTGGAGGGCATGCCGGTGGTGGCGCTGCGCCTCGCCTTCATGCTGCTGATCGCGCTGGTGATCGCGGTGGCGATGAAGGTGGTGGGGATCCTGCTGATCACGTCGCTGCTGATCATCCCGGCCGCCGCCGCCCGCCGCTTCGCCCGCACGCCGGAGGAGATGGCCGTCCTGGCCGCCCTCGTCGGCATGGCGGCCGTGGTCGCCGGCATGCTGGCGTCGCTGAACTGGGACCTGCCGGGCGGCCCCAGCGTGGTGGTCGCTGCCGCCGCCCTGTTCCTGGCGGCGCAGCTTGTACCGGGGCGCAGCGGCTGATCGGCCGCGCCCCGCCTTGTGGGAACCGGTCCCGCACCCTATTGTGGTTGCCCACAGGGAGTTTTCCGAACAAAGAAGAACGCCGCCATGGCCGAGACCCGCACCGGCCCCCGCGTGGGGCTGTTCGTCACCTGTCTGGTCGACCTGTTCCGTCCCACGGTCGGCTTTTCCGCCGTCAAGCTGCTGGAGGACGCCGGCTGCACCGTCGCGGTGCCGTCCGGGCAGACCTGCTGCGGCCAGCCCGCCTTCAATTCCGGCGACCGCGCGGACGCCGCCGCGCTCGCCCGCCAGACCATCGCCGCGTTCGAAGGCTTCGACCACGTCGTGGTGCCCTCGGGCTCCTGCGCCGGCATGATCCGCGTCCATTACCCCGAGTTGCTGGCCGACGATCCCGCCTGGGCGCACCGCGCCCAACACCTCGCCGCCCGCACGCACGAGCTGGTGTCCTTCCTGGTCGACGTGCTGGGGGTGACGGACGTGGCCGCCCGCTACCCCGGCGCCGTCACCTACCACGACAGCTGCTCGGGCCTGCGCGAGCTGGGCGTCAAGGCGCAGCCGCGCGCGCTGCTCGCCTCCGTGGACGGGCTGGAACTGCGCGAGCTGCCGGGGGCGGAGGTGTGCTGCGGCTTCGGCGGCACCTTCTGCGTCAAGTACCCGGAAATCTCCAACCGCATGGTTGAGGACAAGGCGGCCGACATCGCCGCCACCGGCGCCGGCACGGTGCTGGCCGGCGACCTGGGCTGCCTGCTGAACATCGCCGGCAAGCTGGCGCGCCAGGGCAGCCCGGTGAAGGTCCGCCACGTGGCGGAGGTGCTGTCCGGCCTCGCCGCCGACACGCCGGCCATCGGCGACACCGGCCGGTAAGGGGGAACGCGCATGCACTCCACCGCCCATTCCTTCCCCGAGAACAGCCGCCGCGCGCTGGAGAACGAGCGCCTGCAGTACATGCTGCGCAAGTCCGGCACCGGCTTTCAGGACAAGCGCCGGCGCGCCGTCGAGCGCCTGCCGGAGTTCGAGGAGCTGCGCGACCAGGGCAAGGCCATCAAGAACCACGTGCTGGAGACCCTCGACGTCTACCTGGAGATGTTCGAGGCGAAGGTGACGGAGCAGGGCGGGCGCGTGCACTGGTGCCGCACGGCGGCCGAGGCGCGCGACACCATCGCGGAGATCTGCCGCAAGGCGGGTGCCAAGACCGTCACCAAGGGCAAGTCGATGATCGCCGAGGAGATCGCGATCAACGACCACCTGGAGGCGGCCGGCTTCATCCCCATCGAGACGGACCTGGGCGAGTACATCATCCAGCTCCGCAAGGAGCCGCCCAGCCACATCATCGCCCCCGCCTTCCACGTCTCGAAGGAGGAGGTGGCGGACGCCTTCCGCGCCGCCCACACCGAGTTGCCGAAGGACCGCCCGCTGGGCGAGCCGCGCGAGCTGATCACCGAGGCGCGCCTGATGCTGCGCCGCCGCTTCCAGGAGGCGGACGTCGGCATCACGGGTGCGAACCTGCTGATCGCCGAAACCGGCTCCACCGTCATCGTCACCAACGAGGGCAACGGCGACCTGACGCAGACGCTGCCCAAGGTGCACGTGGTCCTCGCGTCCATCGAGAAGATCGTGCCGAACCTGGAGGACGCCGCCACCGTGCTGCGCCTGCTGGCGCGCTCGGCCACGGGGCAGGAGTTCTCCTCCTACACCACCTTCTCGACCGGGCCGCGCCGGCCGGGCGACGTCGACGGGCCGGAGGAGTTCCACGTCGTCCTGCTCGACAACGGCCGCTCGGCGCTGCTGGGCACCGAGTTCCAGGAGGTGCTGCGCTGCATCCGCTGCGGGGCGTGCATGAACCACTGCCCGGTCTACGGGGCGGTCGGCGGGCACGCCTACGGCTGGGTCTATCCGGGGCCGATCGGCTCGGTTCTCGACCCGGCGCTGATCGGCATCGAGGAGGCCGGGCACCTGCCCAACGCCTCCACCTTCTGCGGCCGGTGCGAGGCGGTGTGCCCGATGCGCATCCCGCTGCCCAAGATGATGCGCCACTGGCGCGAGAAGGAGTTCGAGCGGAAGCTGCAGCCGCCCGCCATGCGCCGGGGCCTGGGCGTGTGGGCGTGGTTCGCCCGGCGCCCGGCGCTCTACCACGCGGCGGCGAAGATGGCGATCCGGGCACTCGGCCGCCTCGGGGCGTCCAAGGGCCGCTTCGCCAGCCTGCCGCTGGCCCAGGGCTGGACCCGCTTCCGCGACATGCCCGCGCCGGAGGGCCGCACCTTCCAGGATCTGTGGGCCGAACGGCGGGGAGGGCGCCGAGGATGAGCGATCAGTCGAATGGTGGGGCCCGCAACCAGATCCTGTCCGGCATCCGCACCGCGCTGAAGCGCGGCACCCCCGCCGCTGCCCAGCGCGACGCGGCGGCGGCGCGCGTGCGCGCGCATCCCCGCAACCTCGTCCCCGCCCGCGCCCAACTGGACCATGACGAGCAGGTGGCGCTCTTCGTGCGCATGGCGCTGGAGGTGTCCTGCACGGTCGAGCGCGTCCCCGACCTCGCCGCCATTCCGCAGGCGGTGGCGGAGTACCTGACCGGCCTCAATCTGCCGGCCGAGCTGCGCGTCGCCCCCGACCCGGAGCTTTCCACCATTCCGTGGGCGGAACGACCGACGCTGACCGTCACCACCGGCCGCGCCCGCGACGCCGACGCCGTGTCGCTGACCGGCGCTTTCGCGGCGGTGGCGGAGACTGGCACGCTGATGCTCGTTTCGGGAGGGGAACGTCCGACCACGCTGAACTTCCTGCCCGACACGCACATCATCGTGCTGAAGCGGGATCAGGTGGTGGGAGGGTATGAAGACGCCTGGGACCGGCTGCGCGCGGCGCACGCGTCGTTCGAGGGCGGCGTGCCGCGCACGGTGAACCTGATCACCGGCCCGTCGCGCACCGGCGACATCGAGCAGACCATCCAGCTCGGCGCCCACGGCCCCCGCCGCCTGCACATCCTGCTGGTCGGGGAGTGAAGCCGATGCGTTGGGGCATGCCAACCGCTAAGAAAAGCCCCTCTCCCCTGGCGGGGCGACGCCCTTCGGCGTCGCCCCGCCAGGGGAGAGGGGCTTTTGCGCTTTCCCGAGCGCCATGACCCGCCGCAAGCGCACCGTCACGGCGGACGAGCAGGCGTTATGGCGCATCGCCATGCGCGACGCCGTGCCCATGCCCGGCCGCACCCTGGCGGAGGCGATGACCTCGGCCCCGCCGCTGGCCGAAGCGCCCGCCGAGCCGAAGCCGCCGCCCGCTCCCCCGCTCCCGCCGCCGAAGCCGTCCAAGCGCACCTACGTGCACGTCGCCCCGCCGCCGCTGCTGCCCGGCGACACCAGCGCCATCGACGGGCGCAACGCCGACCGGCTGCGCCGCGGCAAGATGGAGATCGACGGGCGCATCGACCTGCACGGCATGACCCAGGCGCAGGCGCACACGGCGCTGGCGTCCTTCGTCCACCGCGCGTGGCACGAGGGGCGGCGCTGCGTGCTGGTGATCACCGGCAAGGGCACCTTCAGCGGGGCCGGCGGCGGCGTGCTGCGCCGCGCCGTTCCGTCCTGGCTGGGCGAGGCGCCGCTGCGCCCGATGGTGCTGGCCGTCCAGCCCGCCCAGCCCAAGGACGGCGGCGACGGCGCGCTGTACGTCCTGATCAAGCGGCGGCGGGACCGCAAGGACCGCTGACATGACCCCCTTCGGCGAGAAGGTCCGGGCGCTGCGCGAGACGCGCGGGGTGACGCTCAAGCAGATGGCCACGGACCTGCACATCTCCTCCGCCTACCTCTCGGCGCTCGAGCACGGCAAGCGCGGGCAGCCGTCGGCGCAGCTCGTGCGGCAGATCTGCGGCTATTTCGGCATCATCTGGGACGAGGCGGAGGAGCTGGAACGCCTGGCCTCCCTGTCGCACCCGCGCATCACGGTCGACACGGCGGGCCTCAGCCCCAAGGCGACGGAAGTCGCCAACCGGCTGGCCGCCTGCATCCACGACCTGGACGACGGCGCGCTGGACGGGCTGCTCGCCGTGCTCGACACGGTGCCGCCGGGTCTTGCCGCCCCGCGCCGCCGGCGCGGCGCGCGCCGGCGTTGAAGACGCGAATGCGGGAAGGATGGCGGGCTCCACACAAAGGATAGCATACATTTCTCGGCCCGCCGGTTATCCTGCCCCGTACCCATACTTTTGTGGTATCCAACTATCCAAGAGGGTTTAGGCGGTATCCGGGTCCTGAGATGGCACGCGTCGCAACGGAACTCAGTCGATGTCGCTGAACGGCAGCCACAGGCGCGCCGCCGCCCCGGCGTTCTCCGTCGGGCCGGACGCGGCGCTGTTGCGCGGCGTCTTCGAGGCGTCGGCGACGGGCATCGCCGTGGTTGATCCAACCGGCGTTCTGGTGGCCGCCAACCCGGCCTTCGCCGCCATGCTGGGCTACACGCCCGACGAGCTGGCCGGCCTGCCGGTCGCCCGCCTCACCCACCCGGACGACTGGGCACGCGAGGCGCCGGCCTTCGCCCGCGCCGCGCGCGGCGATACCGCGCCGCAGCCGTTCGAGAAGCGCTACCTGTGCAAGGAGGGCGGCGTGGTGCGGGCGTCCGTGCGGCCGTCGCTGCTGCGCGACGCCGACGGCCGGGTCAGCGCGCTGGTCGCCATGGTCGAGGACGTCGGTGCGCGGGAAACCGGCCGCCGCCGCGCCGCCGCGGACGAGCTGCGCCGCAGCGAGCGGCGTTACCGCGGCATCATCGCCGCCACCAACGAGGGCTTCTGGCAGCTCGACGCCGATTTCGTGACGGTCGAGGTGAACGGCGCGCTGGCGCGCATGCTCGGCTGCCAGCCCGCCGACCTGATCGGCCGCCCGCTCGCCGATTTCCTGGCGCCGGGGGAGGAGGACGCGGTGTGCGCCGCGCTGGCGCAGCCGGACGACCGGCAGCACACCTTCGACCTGACGCTCCTCGGTCCGGGCGGCCAGGCCGTCGACACCCGCGCCCACCTCGGCGCGCTCGACGAGGAGGAGGGGCGCCCCGGCGGCTGGTTCGCCCTGGTCAGCGACCTGACCGCGCTGAAGCAGCGCGAGGCGGAACTCCAGCGCTCCGAGGCGCGCTTCCGCGCCATCGTCGAGTCGGCGGTGGAGGCGATCCTCACCGCCGACACGCGCGGCATGATCATCGCCGCCAACCCGGCCGCCGAGCGCGTCTTCGGCTTCACCCAGGCCGAGCTGGCCGGCCGCCACATCCACATGCTGATGCCGCCGGACGAGGCGAAGCGCCACGCCGACTACATGCGCCGCTACTTCGCCACCGGCGAGAAGACGGTCATCGGCCGCGGCCGCGAGGTGACGGCGCAGCGCAAGGACGGCAGCACCTTCGCCGCCTGGCTGTCGCTGGCCGAGATCGACCTGCCCGGCTTCCACGCCTTCGTCGCCATCATCGGCGACATCACGCCGATGAAGCAGGCCGAACACGCGCTGGTTCAGGCCAGGGACGCGGCGGAGCTGGCGAACCGCGCCAAGACCGCCTTCCTGTCGAACATGAGCCACGAGCTGCGCACGCCGCTCAACGGCATCCTGGGCTTCGCTGAGGTGATCCACCAGCAGATGCTGGGGTCGCTGGAGAACCCCATGTACCTGAACTACGTCGCCGAGATCAAACGCTCGGGCGAGCTGCTGCTGGCCAACATCAACGACCTGCTGGAGATGGCGACGATCGAGGCCGGGCGCGTCGACCTGGACGTCACCATGGTGGATTTCCGCGACATCGTCGTGTCCTGCCTGCGCCTGGTCGCCAAGCGCGCCGAGCGCGCCAAGCTGCGCGTCGAGGCCGACATGGGGGAGGAGCTGCCGCCCCTCATGGCCGACCCGCACGCGCTCAAGCAGGTGCTGCTCCACCTGCTGTCCAACGCCATCAAGTTCACGCCGGAGGGTGGGCGCGTCGGCGTCTCGGCGCGCATCGACAGCGCGGGGGCGCTGGTGGCCGAGGTGTTCGACAGCGGCATCGGCATCCCCGGGGACCGGCTGGAGACGGTGTTCACCCCCTTCGTCCAGGGCGACGCCGCGCTGTCGCGCCGGTTCGAGGGGATCGGGCTCGGCCTGGCCATCGCCAAGTCGCTGGTCGAGCAGCACGGCGGCCGGCTGGAGATCCGCTCGACCGAGGGCGTGGGCACCACCGTGATGCTCCGCCTGCCGCCGGAGCGCTTCGTCAGCGACTGGTAGGCCAGATTTCACGCGACAGGCCCGGCGGCGCTGCCTATTTAGTGAGCGCCATCGTAGGTTGGGTTGAGCCGCAGGCGAAAACCCAACGTGTTCGCCGCGCGAGGAATGTTGGGTTTTCGCTGGCGCTCGACCCAACCTACAGGGCCTGTTTCCCGAACCAGAGGCCGTTTTCCCGTGCACGCGACCGATGCCCTGACCGACGACGGCGTTCTCAAGCGGATCGCCGGGCGCCTCGCCGCACTCGCCGGCTGGCGCCGGCTGGCCGTGGCGTTCGCCTTCGGCGGGCTCGCCACCTTCGCGCTGCCGCCGGCCCACGCGGTGCCGGTGCTGTTCGCCGCCTTCCCGGCGCTCCTGTGGCTGCTGGACGGGGTGGAACGGCCGCGCACCGCCTTCGCCGTGGGGTGGTTCTTCGGCTTCGGACACCACCTGCTGGGCCTGTACTGGGTGACCTGGGCGCTGTTCACCGACATCGGCCAGTTCTGGTGGGCGCTGCCGCTGTCCACCACCGGCCTGCCGATGGGGCTGGCGCTGTTCACCGGTCTGGCGGCGCTGGTCATCTGGGCGCTGCCGGCGCGCGGGCTGGCGCGCGCGCTGCTGTTCGCCGTGGTGTGGACGGCGGTGGAATGGCTGCGCGGGCATGCCTTCACCGGCTTTCCGTGGAACCTGATCGGCTACGCCTGGGTCGGCGCGCTGCCGGTGCTGCAGGTCGTCTCCATCACCGGCGTCTACGGGCTGAGCCTGCTGACCGTGCTGGTGGCCGCCCTGCCGGCCGCCTTCGCCGACCCGGCGGAGCCGCCGCGGCGTGCCGCGCTGGCTTTGCTGGCCGGGCTGGCGCTGTTCGCCGGCATCGGCGCCTGGGGAGCGGCGCGGCTGGCCGACGCGCCGGCCGACACGGTGCCGGGCGTGCGCCTGCGCCTCGTCCAGGCCGGCATCGAGCAGCGCTACAAATGGGACCCGGAGGCCCGCCGGCAGGTCTTCGGCAGCCAGTTGGAACTGGCGGCGCAACCGGCAGCCGAGTCTGTAACCCATGTCATCTGGCCGGAGACGGCGGTCCCCTTCTTCATCGAGCACGACGTCGGCGGACGGCAGGCGCTGGGCGAGACGACGCCGGAGGGCGGGCTGACGCTGACCGGGGCGCCGCGCCGGGTGATGGGGCCGGACGGGCAGCCGCGCTTCTACAACAGCCTGCTGGCCGTCGATGCCCGGGGCCGCGTGACGGCGACCTTCGACAAGTTCCACCTCGTCCCCTTCGGCGAGTACATGCCGCTGCGCTCCTGGCTGCCGGTGGGCGCCATCGCCGGCTACGGGTCGGAGTTCTCGGCCGGGCCGGGGCCGGTCACGCTGCCGCTGGCCGGCCTGCCGCCGGTCAGCCCGCTGATCTGCTACGAGGTGATCTTCCCTGGTGCGGTCGTGGACCGCGACAACCGGCCGCAGTGGATGTTGAACCTCACAAACGACGCGTGGTACGGCCGCACCGCCGGGCCGCACCAGCACTTCGCCATCTCCCGCGTGCGGGCGGTGGAGGAGGGGCTGCCGCTGGTGCGCAGCGCGCAGACGGGAATCTCCGCCGTTGTCGACGCGCACGGCCGCGTCACCGCCGAACTGGGCCTGGGCGCACGTGGCGTGCTGGACGCGCCGCTGCCCGTGGCCCTGCCGGATCCCACCATTTACGGACGTGCCGGGGACTGGGTCCTGGTGGTACTTCTCATGATCTGTACGGCTTTGGCGGGCCTCGCTCGACAACGGCGCTAGCGCACCCCACTCTCTTCCACAACCCACGCGCATAGCTGGGGCACAAGGGGCGGGCTTGACTGCATACGCGGATATGCTCTACAAAGGGACCTACACACGTATTCAGGGAAAAGGCCATGCAGGCAGCAGCGAGGGGTCGTCGGGGCGCGACAGGACGTCCTAAAACGGGGAAACCCAATCCGATCGACGTGCATGTCGGCTCGCGCGTGCGGCTCCGCCGCACCCTCCTGGGCATGAGCCAGGAGAAGTTGGGCGAGGCGATCGGCCTGACCTTCCAGCAGGTGCAGAAGTACGAGCGCGGCGCCAACCGCATCGGCGCCTCGCGCCTGTTCGATCTCAGCCGCGTGCTGGACGTGCCGGTGTCGTTCTTCTTCGACGACATGCCCGCCGACGCGGCCGCGGCGCCGGTGGACGACGACAGCCCGGCGCCGGATGACGGCCGCAGCGGCGGCTACGAGCCGGACCCCATGGCCAAGCGCGAGACGCTGGAGCTGGTCCGCGCCTACTACCGGATCAACGATCCGTCGGTGCGCAAGCGCCTGTTCGAGCTGACCAAGGCCGTGGCCAACGCCGCCGCGATCGAAGCGGCCGAATAAGCACGGACGGGTGATCGTCGCCTTTCGGACGGCGGGGTGTGTCGCTGAGGCGGTGCATCCCGCCGTTCGCGTTTTCGTCTCCTGCGCCCGATGCCGCAGGGAGATTGCTTGACCGCGCCCGTAAACCTTGTCAAATACCGGGTGATACGGCGGCATGGCTGTTCGCGCCTTTCCAGGCCGCCCTCGTCAAAGAGCCTGCAAAAATAGCCGAGGCAGACCGTGGCCAAGCAGAATTACGTCTTCACGAGCGAGTCCGTGTCCGAGGGGCATCCGGACAAGGTGTGCGACCGCATCTCCGACGCGATCGTCGATCTCTTCCTGTCGCAGGATCCCTACGCGCGCGTCGCCGTGGAGACGCTGTCCACCACGAACCAGGTCGTGCTGGCCGGCGAGGTGCGCGGGCCCGAGAGCATCACCCCCGACCTGCTGGAGCAGGTCGCCCGCCACGCGGTCAAGGACATCGGCTACGAGCAGGACGGCTTCCACTGGGAGAAGATGGACGTCAAGGTCCTGGTGCACTCCCAGTCGGCCGACATCGCCGTGGGCGTCGACGCCGCCGGCAACAAGGACGAGGGCGCCGGCGACCAGGGCATCATGTTCGGCTACGCCTGCCGCGAGACCCCGGCCCTGATGCCGGCGCCGATCTACTACGCGCACGCCATCCTGAAGTCGCTGGCCGAGGCCCGCCACTCCGGCGCCGCCCCGCTGCTGGGCCCGGACGCCAAGAGCCAGGTCACGCTGCAGTACGTCGACGGCAAGCCGGTGCGCGCCACCTCGATCGTCGTCTCCACCCAGCACGACGGCTCCATCGATCAGGACGCGGTGCGCGAGATCGTCCGCCCGCACGTGATCAACTGCCTGCCGCAGGGCTGGATGTGCGACGAGCCGCACTTCTACGTCAACCCGACCGGCCGCTTCGTCATCGGCGGCCCGGACGGCGACGCCGGCCTCACCGGGCGCAAGATCATCGTCGACACCTACGGCGGTGCCGCGCCGCACGGCGGCGGCGCCTTCTCGGGCAAGGACCCGACCAAGGTCGACCGCTCGGCCGCCTACGCCGCGCGCTATCTGGCGAAGAACGTCGTCGCCGCCGAACTGGCCGACAAGTGCACGATCCAGCTCAGCTACGCCATCGGCGTGTCGAAGCCGCTGTCGGTCTACATCGACACGCACGGCACCGGCCGCGTCGACGAGGACCGCCTGTCCGACGTCCTCCAGCAGATGGTGAACCTCAGCCCGCGCGGCATCCGCGAGCACCTGGGCCTGAACAAGCCGATCTATGCGCGCACCGCGGCCTATGGCCACTTCGGCCGCGAGCCGGACGCCGACGGCGGCTTCTCCTGGGAGAAGACCGACATCGCCGCCGATCTGAAGCGCGCCTTCTCCTGATCGCCCCTTCCGGCGACCCGCGTGCAGGGGCCTTCGGGCCCCTGCATCCGTTTCGAGCACCCGTTCCCCAGGCATCTCTCCCCCAGGCACCTCTCCCATGACCGACACCTCGCAGGACCCCGCCCGCAGGCTCTACGGCCGGCGCAAGGGCCGCCCCTTGCGCAAGCGCAAGTCCGGCCTCCTGGAAACCCTGCTGCCCAGCCTCGAGATGCCGGTGCCGCAGCCGGGCGAGCGAATCGACGACCCCGCCGCGCTGTTCCCGCGGCCCATGGACGACGTGTGGCTGGAGGTGGGGTTCGGCAGCGGCCATCACCTCGCGTGGCAGGCGGCGCACAACCCGCAGGTCGGCGTCATCGGCTGCGAACCCTTCGTCAACGGCGTCGCCGCGCTGATGGCGCTGGTGGACGAGGCGAAGGTCGACAACGTCCGCGTCCTGCCCGACGACGCGCGCCCGCTGCTCGACGCGCTGCCCGACGCCTCCATCGGCCGCGCCTTCATCCTGTTCGCCGACCCCTGGCCGAAGAAGCGCCATTGGGAGCGCCGCTTCGTCGGCCCGCAGAACCTGCCGCGCCTCGCCCGCGTCCTCAAGGACGGGGCCGAACTGCGGCTGGCCAGCGACGACATGGGGCTGGTGCGCTGGATGCTGGAGCACACGGTCCGGCATCCGGACTTCGAGTGGACCGCCCGCCGCCCGTCCGACTGGCGCGAGCGCCCGGCCGACTGGCCGCCGACCCGCTACGAGGAAAAGGCCATCGAGGCCGGCCGCAAGCCGGTCTTCCTGCGCTTCATCCGCAAGCCCCGGTAGGTTGGCGCCAAGCGTAGCTAGGCCCAGCATTCCTTTCCGCGGTGACGGGTGTCGGGCCGCGCTGGCGCGTGGCGCCAACCTGCGCCACAAGCGGAACGTCCGAAGTCACGCCACTCGCTCCGCGCCGGTAAAAGAGCTTGCAGTGGGGTGAGGAACGGCTATATTCACCCCCGATATCCCATACGACTTGGCGGCCCGCGCAAGTGGGCCGGCGAGACGCTTTGCGGGTGGGCTGCGGCCCACCTTAATTTTTATCAGCGTGTGGAATCCTCTCGGCACGGGGCCGGTGGGGCAGGCATTGGTGGAATGGACGCAACCGGTCGGATCGAGCAGATCATCGCACCTTCGGTCGAAGCCATGGGCTACGAGATCGTTCGCGTGCAGTTCTCGGGGGGTCAGCGCCCCATCCTGCAGATCATGGCCGAGCGCGCCGACGGCGCGCCCATGACCGTGGAGGACTGCGCCGACATCAGCCGTTCGCTCTCCGCCGTGCTGGACGTCGAGGATCCCATCGCCGGGGCCTACACGCTGGAGGTCAGCTCGCCGGGCATCGACCGGCCGCTGACGCGGTTCAAGGATTACGAGCGCTTCGCCGGCTTCGAGGCCAAGATCGAGACGCGCCTGGCCATCGATGGCCGCAAGCGCTTCAAGGGTCGCCTCAAGGGCGTCGAGGACGGCGCGGTCCTGATCGACACGGATCAGGGTCCGGGCCGCGTGCCCTTCGACAACATTCACCGCGCGAAGCTGGTGCTGACGGACGACCTCATCAAGGCCCACCAGGACCAGGCCAGCCTGGAACAGGGATGAGGGGGCCGGCACGCCGGCCGCGGGAGAGAAAAGAAACTTGGTCGTTTCAGGAAGAGTGACGGATGGAACTGCTGCAAGTCGCTGACGCGGTCGCCCGCGAAAAGAACATCGACCGGGACGAAGTCCTGGAGGCGATGGAGCAAGCGATTCAGAAGGCTGGTCGCTCCAAGTACGGCCACGAGCACGACATCCGCGCCCGCATCGACCGCAAGACGGGCGACATCCACCTCGCGCGCTATCTCGAGGTCGTCGAGACGGTGGAGAACGAGGCGACCCAGGTCGGCCTCGCCTACGCCCAGCGCCGCAAGCCGGACGCCAAGCCCGGCGACTGGATCGTCGACCCGCTGCCGCCCATCGACTTCGGCCGCATCGCCGCCCAGACCGCCAAGCAGGTGATCGTCCAGAAGGTCCGCGACGCCGAGCGCAAGCGCCAGTTCAACGAATACAAGGACCGCGTCGGCGAGATCGTCAACGGCCTCGTCAAGCGCGTCGAGTACGGCAACGTCACCGTCGACCTGGGCCGCGCCGAAGCGATCCTGCGCCGCGACGAGCTGCTGCCGCGCGAGCACTTCAAGAACGGCGACCGCGTGCGCGCCTACATCTACGACGTGCGCGAGGAAGCGCGCGGCCCGCAGATCTTCCTGTCGCGCACGCACCCCATGTTCATGGCGAAGCTGTTCGCCCAGGAAGTGCCGGAGATCTACGACGGCATCATCGAGATCAAGGCGGTCGCCCGCGATCCCGGCAGCCGCGCCAAGATCGCCGTGATCAGCCACGACAGCTCCATCGATCCCGTCGGCGCCTGCGTCGGCATGCGCGGCAGCCGCGTCCAGGCGGTGGTCGGCGAGCTGCAGGGCGAGAAGATCGACATCATCCCCTGGAACAACGACGCCGCGACCTTCGTGGTCAACGCGCTCGCCCCGGCCGAGGTGGCCAAGGTCGTTCTCGACGAGGAGAACAACCGCATCGAGGTGGTGGTGCCCGACGACCAGCTCTCGCTGGCCATCGGCCGCCGCGGCCAGAACGTGCGCCTCGCCACGATGCTCACCGGCTGGGACATCGACATCATGACGGAGGCGGAGGAGTCCGAGCGCCGCTCGGAGGAATTCCGCACCCGCTCGCAACTGTTCATCGATGCCCTGGACGTGGACGACGTCATCGCCCATCTTCTGGTCGCCGAAGGCTTCACCACGGTCGAGGAGATCGCCTTCGTCGACACCGAGGAGCTGGCGGAGATCGAAGGCTTCGACGAGGACGTCGCGGCCGAGCTGAAGCAGCGCGCGCTGAGCTTCCTCGAGGAGCAGGACTCCACCATGACCGAGCGCCGGCGCGAGCTGGGCGTGGGCGACGACGTGGCGGAGCTGTGCGGCCTGCCGCCGGCGATGCTGGTCAGGCTCGGCGAGAACGGCGTCAAGACCATGGACGACCTGGCCGACCTCGCCGCCGACGAGCTGCGCGAGATCCTCGGCAAGGACGCCCCCTCGGAAGAGGACGCGAACGAGATCATCATGGCGGCCCGCGCCCACTGGTTCGAGAGCGAGGGCGGTGTGGCGCAGCAGGCGGCGGCCGGTGGCCAGCAGCCGGCCGCGGAATGAGACGCATCGGCCTGTACGAACAACGGTTCTGGCGAAAACGGTTCTAGAGCAGACGGACGGTTACGGAACGGATGGTAGGTCTGAAGGACGCAGCAGTGACGGACGCCCAGGCGGCGTGCACGGCGCCGGACCCCGCTGAGGAGCGGGGCCCGCTGCGCCGTTGCGTCGTCACGGGTGCCGTCCAGCCCAAGGAAGGCATGATCCGCTTCGTCGTCGCTCCCGACGGCACGGTCGTGCCCGACCTTGAGGAGCGTCTGCCCGGCCGTGGCCTGTGGCTCACCGCCGACCGCGCCGCGCTGGACAAAGCCATTTCCAAGAACATCTTTTCCAAGGCCGCGCGCCGCGCCGTTCGCGCCGCGCCGGACCTGGGCGAACGGCTGGAACGCCTGCTGGAACGCCGCTGCCTCGACCAGATCGGGTTGGCGCGCAAGGCCGGGCAGTCCGTGGCCGGTTACGAGAAGGTGCGCGACGCGCTGAAGACCGGCCGGGTCGGCCGTGGCGGCGCTCCGGGCCTTCTCCTGGAAGCATCCGACGGTTCGGCGGACCAGCGCGGCAAGATCGCCGCGCTGGCGCCGCACCTGCCGATCGTGGACCTGTTCGATTCGGCGGCCATGGCCGCCGCGCTCGGCCGGGACCACGCCGTGCATGCCGTGATGGCGCGCGGCAAACTCGCCGATGGGCTGGCCCGCGATGCGGCCCGGCTGCAGGGCATAAGGGGCTTTGTTGCCGGCGTTGGGCCGGCGGGCCAGGGGAACCAACGTTTTTAACTATCCGGATCCGATGACCGACAGCAACGACCAGGACCACAAGAAAGTCTTGCACCTCAACGCCGGCACCTCGAACAAGGGGAAGTTGGAGTTGAAGAAGCCGGTCGACACCACGGTCCGGCAGAGCTTCTCCCATGGCCGCTCCAAGACCGTGACCGTCGAGGTCAAACGCAAGCGCACCGTTGAAAAGGGCGCCGTGCCCGGCATCGCCGACGGCGGCGCGGCGGCGCGCCAGGCGGCGCAGGGCCTGCCCATGCGTGGCGCCGGCGGACGGCCGCAGCGCGGCGGCGGCGGCGGCGCCGTGCGCCAGCTCACCCGCGAGGAGCGCGAGGCCCGCGAGCGCGCGCTGCGCGGCGCCATCCTCGAGGCGGAGACCCGCCGCACCGAGGTGGACGAGGATTACGAGGACGAGCTGGAGACGGGCACCGTCGAGGTGGTCCAGGAGCCGGCGCCCGCGCCGGAGCCGGAGATCCTCGACGCCGAGACCCTGCGCCAGCGCGAGATGGACGAGCTGCGCCGCATCCAGGAGGAGGAGCGCCGCATCGCCGAGGAGGCCGAACGCCGCCGCAAGGAGGAAGAGGCCAAGCGCAAGGAGGCCGAGGAGGCCCGCCGGCCCGAGCCGCCGGCCGGCCGCCGCGCCGAGGAACGTCGCACCGACGACCGCGGCGTCCAGGGCGCGCGTCCCGCCCCGACCGCCCGTCCGGCCACGACCACCGAGGCGCCGGCCGCCCGGCCGCCGATCGGCGGCGCCCCCCCGGCGCGCGTCGACGAGGACGAGGACGAGGGCGGCCGCGGCCGCGGCCGTCCCGGCAAGGGCCCCGCGAAGGCCCCCGCCGCGCCGGCGCGCAAGCCCGGCGGCGCCGGCCCCGGTGCCGACCGCCGTCGCGGCGGTGCCAAGATGACGGTTTCGCAGGCGCTCAGCGACGAGGGCGGTGAACGCACCCGCTCGCTCGCCGCGGTGCGCCGTGCCCGTGAAAAAGAGCGGCTGCGCCAGCTGTCGCGTCAGGAGACCCAGAAGGTGACCCGCGACGTCGTGCTGCCGGAAGTGATCACCGTTCAGGAACTCGCCAACCGCATGGCCGAGCGCGGTGCGGACGTCATCAAGGCGCTGATGCGCATGGGCGTCATGGCGACCATCAACCAGACCATCGACGCCGACACGGCGGAGCTGATCATCACCGAGTTCGGCCACCGCGTGCGCCGCGTCTCGGAGGCCGACGTCGAGTTGGGCCTGCGCGGCGTCGACGATACGGACGCGGCGCTGGTGCCGCGGCCCCCGGTGGTCACCATCATGGGCCACGTCGACCACGGCAAGACCTCGCTGCTGGACGCCCTGCGCCAGACCGACGTCGTCAGCCGCGAGGCCGGCGGCATCACCCAGCACATCGGCGCCTATCAGGTGCAGCTGGAGTCGGGTGCCCGCATCACCTTCATCGACACGCCGGGCCACGCCGCCTTCACCGAGATGCGTGCCCGCGGCGCCAACGTCACCGACGTGGTCGTGCTGGTGGTGGCCGCCAACGACGGCGTCATGCCGCAGACCATCGAGGCGATCCACCACGCCAAGGCGGCCAAGGTGCCGATCATCGTGGCGATCAACAAGATCGACCTGCCCGACGCGAAGCCGGACCGGGTGCGCCAGGAACTCCTCCAGCACGACCTCGTGGTCGAGGAGATGGGCGGCGACATCCAGACGGTCGAGGTGTCGGCCAAGGCCAAGCGCAACCTGGACAAGCTGGAGGAGGCCATCCTCCTGCAGGCGGAAATCCTCGAGCTGAAGTCCAACCCCGAGCGCACCGCCGAAGGCGTGGTGGTCGAGGCGAAGCTGGAGCGCGGCCGTGGTTCGGTCGCCACCGTGCTGGTCCAGCGCGGCACGCTGAAGGTCGGCGACGTGTTCGTCACCGGGTCGGAGTGGGGCCGTGTGCGCGCCCTCATCAACGACCGCGGCCAGACCGTCGACGAGGCGGCCCCCGCCACCCCGGTGGAGGTGCTGGGCCTCAACGGCACGCCGCTCGCCGGCGACGACTTCACCGTCGTCGAGTCGGAAGCCCGCGCCCGCGAGATCGCCGAGTTCCGCCAGCGCAAGAAGCGCGAAGCGGCGGTGGCCGCCAGCGCCCGCGGTTCGCTGCAGGACATGTTCAGCCGCATCCAGGCGGGCGAAGCCAAGGAACTGCCGGTCGTCATCAAGGGCGACGTGCAGGGCTCGATCGAGGCGATCTCCGGCGCGCTGGAGAAGCTCACGGCCGAGAACACCGAGGTCAAGGTCCGCGTGCTGCACGCCTCGGTGGGTGCGATCAACGAATCCGACATCACGCTGGCGAACGCGTCCAGCGCCATGGTGATCGGCTTCAACGTCCGCGCCAACCCGCAGGCCCGCGACCTCGCCAAGCGCGACGGCGTGGAGATCCGCTACTACTCGATCATCTACAACGTGATCGACGACGTGAAGGCGGCCCTCACCGGCATGCTGGCCCCGACCCTGCGCGAGCGGTTCATCGGCTACGCGACGATCCGCGAGGTGTTCAACATCACCAAGGTCGGCAAGGTCGCCGGCTGCATGGTCACGCAGGGCACCGTCAAGCGTGGCGCCGGTGTCCGCCTGCTGCGCGACAACGTCGTCATCCACGAAGGCACGCTCAAGACGCTCAAGCGCTTCAAGGACGAGGTCAAGGACGTCCGCGAGGGTTACGAGTGCGGCATGGCCTTCGAGAACTACGACAACATCCTGGCGGGCGACGTCATCGAAGCCTTCGAGATCGAAGAGGTCGCGCGGACGCTGTAAGGCGTCCCGCCCCTCCCGGATCCGCCACGGCGGGATGAGCGAGGGGGCACCGCCCCCTCGTTTTCTTTTTCAGGACCTCACGTCATGAGCCATAGACCCGGCAACCGCGACCGCGATCGCGCCCCGACCCAGCGCCAGCTCCGCGTCGGCGAGGAACTGCGCCACGCCCTGGCCGACCTGTTCCGGCGCGGCGACTTCCACGATCCGGAGCTGCAGAACCTCAACGTCACGGTGACCGAGGTGCGCATCTCCCCCGACCTGCGCAACGCCACCGCCTTCGTCACCCCGCTGGGCGGCGGCAACGTGGAGGAGGCGCTCGTCGCGCTGAAGCGCGCCGCCCCCTTCCTGCGCGGCCAGGTCGCCCGCATGATGAAGCTGCGCTTCGCGCCGACGCTCAGCTTCCAGGCCGACACCTCCTTCGACTACGCCGGCCACATCAACGCCATCCTGCACTCGCCCGAAGTCGCCCGCGATCTCGCCTCCGGCGGCCCCCGCGTCAACGGCGACGATGACGAGGAGGATGGCTGGGACGAGGACGACGAGGACGCCGAGAGCTTCGAGTACGACGAAGAGACCGACGGCGACCTCGACGACCTCCCCGACCAGGACGAGGCCGAGGAGGGCGCCGGGCACGACGAGCCCGGAACCGGCCGGGGGCCCGGCCGTGGCGCGTAAGAAGAAGGGCCAGCCGATCCACGGCTGGCTGGTGCTGGACAAGCCCGAAGGCATCACCTCCACCCAGGCGCTCGGCAAGGTGCGCCGCCTGCTGAACGCCGAGAAGGCGGGGCACGGCGGCACGCTCGACCCGCTCGCCACCGGCATCCTGCCCATCGCGCTGGGCGAGGCGACGAAGACCGTCTCCTACGCCATGGACGGGGCGAAGACCTACCGCTTCACCGTGCGCTGGGGCGAGCGCCGCGCCACCGACGACCGCGAGGGGGCGGTGATCGACACCTCCCCCGACCGCCCGTCGCGCGAGCGGATCGAAGCGGCGCTGCCCGCCTTCCTCGGCGACATCCGGCAGGTGCCGCCGCAGTTCAGCGCCATCAAGGTGGACGGCGAGCGCGCCTACGACATCGCCCGCCAGGGCGACGCCGTGGACCTGGAGCCGCGCACCGTGCGCATCGACCGCTTCGAACTGGTCGAGATGGCGGATGCCGACCACGCCGTGTTCGAGGTGGACTGCGGCAAGGGCACCTACGTCCGCGCGCTGGCCCGCGACCTGTCCGAGGCGCTCGGCACCGTCGGCCACGTCGCGACGCTGCGCCGCACGCGGGTCGGGCGGTTCACGCTGGAAAAGGCGATTTCCCTGGACGAACTGGCCGCGATGGAGCAAGGTGCGGCCGTCGAACGACTTCTGCAACCGATCGAGACCGCGCTGGACGACATCCCGGCGTTGGCCCTGACGGAAGCCGAAGCGCACCGACTGAGACACGGCCAACCGGTGGCGCTCCTCACCCGGCAGGACTTCGAACGCCTTCAGGCGCTTCGCGGTTCGGTGGGGGAGGACGGCGCCGTTCTTGCGCTTTTCGCCGGCAGGCCGGTGGCGCTGGCCCGTGTCGAGGGGGCGGAGGTCCGCCCGGTGCGTGTCCTCAACATCTGAGAATGGAGACCACGATGTCGATCACCGCCGAGCGCAAGCAGGAGCTGATCAAGGAATATTCCCGCGGCACCGCGGATACGGGTTCGCCCGAGGTGCAGGTTGCGATCCTGTCGGAGCGCATCCGCAACCTCACGGAGCACCTGCAGAGCCACAAGAAGGACTTCCACTCCCGTCGTGGCCTTCTGGTGATGGTCGGTCAGCGCCGCCGCCTGCTCGACTACCTCAAGGGCAAGGACCACGGCCGTTACGCCACGCTCATCGAGCGTCTGGGCCTGCGTCGCTGAGGATCGCCCAACACGTGATCCGAAACCCCGGACCGAAGCGCAGCCTGCTGCCTCCCGCGCCCACCGGCGCCACGGCGGCAGGCGCGCTTTCGGCCGGGGTTTTCTGTTTTGTCGGTACGCTCCCGCCAGGCCGCAGGCCCGGATTCCCCGGGACCGGCCGCTTTATGCATTTCATACGGGACTGAGGGAAAGTCCCCGGTCCCGGCCCGCGCACGCAATCCGGCGTGTCCGGGTGTCGGACGGAAGGAAGGCACGTATGTTCAACGTTTACCGCAAAGAGATCGACTGGGGCGGGCGCAAGCTGACGCTGGAAACCGGCAAGATGGCGCGTCAGGCCGACGGCGCCGTGCTGGTCACCTACGGCGAGACGACGGTGCTGTGCACCGCCGTGGGCGCCAAGTCGCCGAAGCCCGGCATCGACTTCTTTCCGCTGACCGTCAACTACCAGGAAAAGACGTTCGCGGCCGGCAAGATCCCCGGCGGCTTCTTCAAGCGCGAAGGGCGTCCGACCGAGAAGGAGACGCTGGTCAGCCGCCTGATCGACCGGCCGATCCGTCCGCTGTTCGCCGATGGCTTCCGCAACGAGACGCAGATCATCTGCACCGTGCTCAGCCATGACCTGGAGAACGATCCGGACATCGTCGCGATGGTCGGGACCTCGGCCGCGCTGACGATCTCGGGCATCCCGTTCCTCGGCCCGATCGGCGCCGCCCGCGTCGCCTACATCGACGGCCAGTACGTGCTGAACCCGACCCAGGACCAGGTGCCGAACTCGGCCCTCGACCTCGTCGTCGCCGGCACGCAGGAAGGCGTGCTGATGGTCGAATCGGAAGCCAAGGAGCTGTCCGAGGAGGTCATGCTGGGTGCGGTCATGTTCGGCCACACGAACTTCCAGCCGGTGATCCAGGCGATCATCGAACTGGCCGAGATGTGCGCCAAGGAGCCGTGGGACATCCCGCCGGCCGCCTACGACAAGGCCGCCGTCAAGGCCCGCCTGCGCGAGGTCGTGGGCGCCGACGTCGAGGCCGCCTACACCGAGACGGTCAAGCAGACCCGCCATGAGAAGCTGTCGGCCGCCAAGGCCAAGGCGATCGAGACGCTGACCGCCGAGGAGATCGACGCCTCCGCCATCTCCGCCCAGTTCAAGGAGCTGGAGAGCGACATCCTGCGCGGCGCGGTGATCAAGACCGGCAAGCGCATCGACGGCCGCGACACGCGCACGGTCCGCCCAATCGTCTCGGAAGTCGGCGTGCTGCCGCGCGCCCACGGCTCGGCCCTGTTCACCCGCGGCGAGACGCAGGCGCTGGTCGTCACCACGCTGGGCACCAGCCAGGACGAGCAGATCATCGACGCGCTCGAGGGCGAGTACCGCGAGAGCTTCATGCTGCACTACAACTTCCCCCCGTATTCGGTGGGTGAAGCCGGCCGCATGGGCTCGCCGGGCCGCCGCGAGATCGGCCACGGCAAGCTGGCGTGGCGCGCCATCCACCCGCTGCTGCCGACCAAGGAGCAGTTCCCCTACACCGTCCGCGTGGTGTCGGAGATCACCGAGTCGAACGGCTCCTCCTCGATGGCCACGGTGTGCGGCACCTCGCTGTCGCTGATGGACGCCGGCGCCCCCCTGGTGCGCCCGGTGGCCGGCATCGCCATGGGCCTCATCAAGGAGGACGAGGGCTTCGCGGTCCTCTCCGACATCCTGGGCGACGAGGACCACCTCGGCGACATGGACTTCAAGGTGGCCGGCACCGAGCAGGGCGTCACCGCGCTGCAGATGGACATCAAGATCACCTCGATCACCGAGGAGATCATGAAGATCGCCCTGGGCCAGGCCAAGGACGGCCGCCTGCACATCCTGGGCGAGATGGCCAAGGCGCTGACCGGTGCCCGCGAGGGCGTCAACCAGAACGCGCCGCGCATCACCGTGATCAACATCCCGAAGGAGAAGATCCGCGACGTGATCGGCTCCGGCGGCAAGGTGATCCGCGAGATCGTCGAGCAGACCGGCGCCAAGATCGACATCGAGGACGACGGCACGGTGAAGGTGGCCGCGGTCGATTCGAAGGCGGCGCAGGCCGCCATCGACTGGATCAAGGGCATCGTGGCCGAGCCGGAGATGGGCGTCATCTACACCGGCAAGGTCGTGAAGGTGGTGGATTTCGGCGCCTTCGTGAACTTCCTGGGCTCGCGCGACGGCCTCGTCCACATCTCCGAACTCGCCCAGCAGCGGGTCGGCAAGGTGTCGGACGTGGTGAACCAGGGCGACGAGGTGAAGGTCAAGGTCATCGGTTTCGACGACCGCGGCAAGGTCAAGCTGTCCATGAAGCAGGTCGACCAAGCCACCGGCGAGGACATCTCCGCCAAGAAGAAGGACGAGGGCGCCGCCGCGCAGTGATGCGCGGGGGAGTCAGCGTTCGTTAAGGAGGAAGGCAAGGGGGCCCCGCCCCCTTGACCCCCGCCAAGGGCCGACGGCCCTTGGATCCCGGATAAAGGCGCCGCGAGGCGCCTTTTTTCGTGAGCGCCTTTCAGCCCGGCAACGTCAAGTCAGCGGTGGAGCGCCGGCGGGCCGTTGGCCGCGTAATCCGGCCACCCCTCCGTATTTGGGGCCGACCTGCCCCCGACCCCGGTGTCGTCCTCGACAACGTGACGGTGCCCGTCAAACGACACTTGGACTGCACAACTCCGGAGCGTATGCCTCGCGCGGACATGACCGTCCCGGCAGGATCACCGGCCCAGCAGGGGGACTCGGGCTACATGGCGCTCAATGTTTTCCCGCGCCCGCGCGTCGTATCCGAAGTCATTTCTGTAGCTCTGCCAAGCGTCCAGGATGGCAGTCCGGGCTTGCTCCACCCAAGCGGCCATGAGGTTGTCCTCGACGCCGACCTTCCGGGCCATGCCCCGGAATGTCTCCTCGGTCACGTCCTCCCATCGCTTCGATCCCCCGAGATTCAGCGCCAGCGTGTCATTCGGTTGATACTGGACGGTAGAGACCAGATCGTAAGCAGGAGAAAGGGCCGCCTTAAGGCCATCTGGATAGATCAAGCTCCAGTTCTTATGATGCATATCGCCATTACCGGAAGCAACCATGAATACCAGTCGGCGAACGTATTCAGCCAGATCGTCTTCCGATCCCAAGGCCTTGATCAATTTTGCCAGGGTGCCATAGTTGTATCTGCTATATTTTTCTTCGGGATATAGGCTGAGAATCTGAGCAAAATCCTCCATATGGACCCGTGTGTCGGGAGTGGGGCGGTCGAAACGGCGGATCGCCAGGGCGAGGGGTTCGACGAAATCGCCATTCGACGACGGCAGGCCCGTTATGTCGGCGATTGGAACAAATTCTATTTCGGGGATGGCGATGCCGCTGGCCTCGGCCCATCGCATGGTCGCGTACTCGGTTTGCGGGACATGGCGAAAGCGGGCATCGGGCAACTTGAGGATCCAGTTGCCGCCGCGGCCGGTGACCGGGATGGTCCAGCCGCGCTCCGAGCGGCGGGCGGAAAATTTCGGTTGCACTCCCGCCAGGGAAAAATGCCATGAGCCGTCGGCCCCGCCCGCCGCGTGCTCTGCCGGCTCCTCCTCATCGTCCGGCAACGCCACCTCGGCACCGTCAGGGACGATGCGCACCCCACCCGGCAAATCCTCACCGACATGACGCAACAAGAAGAACTCCCGCGTGGCGGGCACGCCAGCCTGTTTGGCGATCAGCTCGCGCAAAGGGCCTTCCGGAAGCAGGTTGGAGAACCAGGGCGGCACCCGGGCGCGGGTGCTCCAGACATGGTCGGGATCGTCCAGGAAGGCTTGTCCCAGCACCGGCCTGGGATAGGCCTGTTTGTAGGATTCCAGGAGACGGAAATCGCTGCCGTCGGTGGCGCTGAGCGTGAGCCGGCCAACGGGCAGGTCGCCGAGCAGGACGCTGAGGACCCTGGCCATTCATGCGTCCTCGTCTTCGACCAGAAGCGCCGCGATGGAGGGCCGGTCACTCTCGTCCCAACGCGCATGCCGGGCGAAGAAAAGCTCGCAATGGTGCCGCAGGAAATCGGCCCTCAGCCTCAGGAAGCCGTTGACGTCTCCATCGTTCAAAGCCTGAGCGGCAGCTTCGGGGATGCCGTGGGAGGTCAGCACCTCCGGGTCCCGCACCACGGCCAACCGCTGGCGAAGCTTTGGGCGATGGGGATGAATCATTCGGTTGGCGGTGGACCGCAAAGCGCTGTTCGCCAGCCCGTGCTTTGCGATGATGGGGGGCATGGGGAAATCCTGCTCCTCCGCCCCGGCGGCCTGATCGATCCCGATGAGCGCGCCGCTATCCAGGTCCCGTGGTTTCAGGTCCAGCATGGCCAGCGCCAGCAGCTTGCTGGTGGCAAAACGAAAATTGAAGGCCTCATCGACGTCCGGCAAAGCCCCTGGGCGGCCTTTGACCAGCTCCAGCAGCCTCTGCACGGAAACGTCCTCGCTCCCTTCGACGATGCGATCCAAGGTCGCTCGGGTGGAGACGGTGTCGCCGCGGTGGGTGCCGGTCAGGGCTCCGCGCCACACCCAGCGCTCCAGCAGTTGCCGGGAACGTGCTCCGGGATCGGGATGGAGATGGAAAAATTTCCCCAGCAACACGAAGGGCTGCTTGTAAGGCAACAGATCATAGCGCGGAATGCCGACATCGTCCTTCAGGAACTGGATGACTCGCCGGGCAGCGTCCGCCGTCTCCCGATAGGCGCGTTCCGCGTCGGCATCGTTCAGGCGGAGCGGCCCCTCTCCCTTGCCCTCGATCACATCCCGGCCTTGCAGAACCCGCAACAGCCGATACAGCAACGTTTCCTCGACCGAGCCGAACCCCATGGAGGCCAATTCAGAAACGATCTGGCGCAGGGAAGCGGGTCGGCCTTGGCCACGCGCTCCGTTCAGGGCGTCGAACACCTGCGATTGCTTGAGCGGGTGGCCGCTGGAGTTGGTGCGTCCAAAAATTTCCCGCAGCGTTTGCTCCCGCTCGGTGCGCACCAGATAGGCCGGGATTTCGTATTCGCGAATGCGCTTGCCCACGGTGAACGCGCGCTCTCGCCGCTCGGGGCGATCGACCGTATGCCGGAACACCCACTGCATCAGCCGTTCCGACTCCAGAACCTCGGTCATGGGCAGGTAACGGGATGGATCCACGGCACGATCCTTAGGCGGGGCTACGAACTTCAGCTCGTCCAGGTCGAAATACAGGGCGAACTTGTCTCTGTCCGGCTCCGGGGCCAGCAGCACCCGTGCCAGGGACATCAGCCGCTGCTGTCCGTCCACCACCCACAGGGCGTCGGTGCGCGCACCGCCCCCCACGCGAACCGTCCCGAAGGTCACCTCGCCTGCCTCGGCGCTGGTTTCCCAGAACAGCAGGGTGCCGATGGGATAGCCGCGCCACAGGCTGTCCAGCAGCTTGGCGGCGTCGTCCCTCTCCCACCGGAGGCCGCGCTGAAAGGAGGGAATGCGCATCCGGCCCCGCCGCAATTCCCCCAGCAGATCTTCCACCCTGTACGCCCGCGCCTCGGGGCGGCGCTCAAGGGATTCGATTGCATCTCTGGCTGTGGAGTCACGGTTATCGACCATGCAGACCTCGACCTCCGAACTGGCACCCTTGTCCATTCCCGCCGCTCTGCCTTGCGCGTTCCTGACCGCGCGGTTGGCGTGAACAAAGTTAATCATCGCCCTGGCGTCGGTCACGGACTACCCGGAGCATGGAAATCCCATCATAGCCTTGGCCTCGGATAGCTGGCTAGGCGCCGTCAAGTTGTCGAGGACGACACCGGGGTCGGAGGTGGGGCGGATGGCCGACGACGGTGCTGCGCGCCGCCTTCGTCTCTTCCACCATCCGCAAGCTGAGCGGAAGCCAGCGTAGCGGGGATCGGAGCGCGTCGTCATCGGATCCCTGTACTCGGCTCTCGGGAATACGCGCTTCTCGGCCGACCTCTCTCGGCCGACGCGGCCCGCTACGTCACCGCCATGGACCGCCGCCTCGCTGCCCTGCTGCTGCTGGGACCGGCGCTCGACGCCACGCGCGGTTGCCGCCGACACCTATGCCTGGGGCGCCTCCCCGGCGCCGGCGGAGGCGTAAGTCTATCCGGGCGTCCGGTACACCGCGCTCAGCGGAATTGCCGCGTCCAGCCGCGCCACGCGCAGCACCGCTTCGGCATCGAACAGTCGTTCCGGCGCTCCCCAGGGTTCGCCGGGGCGACGGGACCAGTGCTCGACGTAAGCGTGGTCCTGCATCAGCACCAGAATGTCGGTGATCGTCTCCACCGCTTGGTAGGCGCGCAGCTTCTGCATCATTTCCGCTGCCGTGTTCGACGGCGACAGAACCTCGGCCACAAGAACAGGTTCCCCCGGCGTCTCGGCGTCGCCGCCGCAGCGGACCATCAGGTCGGGGCCGAGGCTGAAGTCGGTCTCCAGGCGGATGTCCAGGCCGGTGCCCACTTCCACTTCGCATCCCAGAGCAGCGCGGTCGATGGCGTCCATCAGGCGCGCCGCCAGTCTTGCCGACACGCGACCATGCCGTGATGTCGGGAACGCTTGCGCCACCACAACCACGCCGCCGATCAGTTCGGCGCGGCGGTCGCCGAAGTCCATGGCCTGGAACTCTTCCAGGGTGACCGGTTTGATCTTGCGGGCGGCTACGGACATGGGGCCTCCTTTCGTAAAGGTGGCGTCGGACGCCTTCCTCCGTCAAGTGGGGTCAAGGGGCCCGAGGCCCCTTGCGGGATCAAAGGGGCGGCGCCCCTTTGCCCTTGCCCCTCCCAGTCCCCCACGATAGGATGAAAGTCCTTTCTCGCCCCGGAGAAAGGCCGCGGAACGGCGGTCGGGACTGTGACAAGATGGCCCAGGGCGTATCATGGCGTATCATCGTGTAACATCCGCCCGACCCGCCGCCCCGGACCCCATGCCGCGCCTTGCGCGGCACCGTCCCCGGGCCTACCCTTCCGAAAGGGGAAACGCCGCGCACCGGGGGTCCGCATGAGCAACACGGCCAAGATCGTCATCCTCGGGGCGGGGAGCCAGTCGTTCGGGGTGAACATGTTCAAGGACGTGTTCTTCACCGACGAACTGCGCGGCTGCACCCTCACGCTGGTCGACACCAACCCGGACGCGCTGCGCCGTATGGCCGGGCTTGCCGAGGCGATGAACCGGCAGTCGGGCGCCGGCATCACGGTGGAGGCCACCACCGACCGCCGCGCGGCGCTGCCGGGCGCCGGCTTCGTCGTCAACTGCGTCGCCATCGACCGCAACCGGCTGTGGAAGCTGGACTTCGAGGTGCCCCGCAAGCACGGCATCCGCCACACGCTGGGCGAGAACGGCGGGCCGGGCGGGCTGTTCTTCACGCTGCGCACGCTGCCGCTCATCTTCGACTTCGTGCGCGACATGGAAGAGCTGTGCCCGGACGCGCTCTTCATCAACTTCTCGAATCCGGAAAGCCGGCTCATCCTGGCGCTCGCCAAGTACAGCCGGGTGCGCGTGCTGGGCCTGTGCCACGGCATCTTCATGGCGCGCGACGACCTCTCGCAGATCCTCGGCATGGACGAGGACGACATCGACGTCTGGGGGGCCGGCCTCAACCACTTCCAGTGCCTGATGCAGATCCGGCATGCGCAGACGGGCCAGGACCTCTATCCGATGCTGCGCGCGCGCGAGAAGGACCACGATCCCTCCTTCCGGCCGCTGACGCGCCGCCTGCTGCGCAGCTTCGGCCACTGGATCACGCCCAGCGACGACCACCTGGGCGAATACGTCGCCTACGGCTGGGAGGGCGGCGAGCACGGCTTCGACTTCGCTTACGACGAGAGCGAGCGCGTCGTCGTGCAGACCATCATCGACGACATCCTGGCCGGCAAACGCGACATCCCGCACGACTGGGTCGAGCCGTCGGGCGAGAAGGGCGTGGAGGTCATCGCCGGCATCCTGCACAACCGGCACGACTGGATCGAGTCGGGCATTGTGCTGAACCGCGGCACCATCCCCAACCTGCCGGCCGATCTGGCGGTGGAGGTGCCGATCGTGGTGGACGCGGCCGGCGTCCATCCGGTGTCGCTGGGGCCGCTGCCGGACCCGGTCGCCAAGCTGCTCTCCGTGCAGGCCGGCGTGCAGCAGCTCGCCGTCGAGGCGGCGGTGCACGCGTCGAAGGAGCTGGCGCTCCAGGCGCTGCTGATCGACCCGGTCATCACCTCCACCGACGCCGCCGTGAAGATCCTGGATGAGCTGTGGGAGGCCAACGCCCCCTACATCCGCCCCTGCGTGTAAGGATCTACAGCCGCTCGGCGGCGAAGGTGTCGCAGGCGCGCAGCTCGCCGCTCGACAGCCCCTGGCGGAACCAGCGCACGCGCTGGTCGGAGCTGCCGTGGGTGAAGCTGTCGGGCGTCACGGTGCCGCGCCCCTGCCGCTGCAGCCGGTCGTCGCCGATGGCGCTGGCGGCGGTCAGCGCCTCCTCCACGTCGCCGGGCTCCAGGATGCCGCGCCGCTGGGCGGCGTTGGCCCACAGGCCGGCGAAGCAGTCGGCCTGCAGCTCCAGGCGCACCGACAGGGCATTGGCCTCGCGCTGGCCGGCGCCGCGCTGCGCCTCGCGGACTTTCTGCGAGATGCCCAGCAGCGTCTGCACGTGGTGCCCCACCTCATGCGCGATGACGTAGGCCTGGGCGAAGTCGCCGGGGGCGCGGAAGCGGTCGCGCAGGTCGCGGTAGAAGCTCAGGTCGATGTAGAGCTTGCGGTCGGCCGGGCAGTAGAATGGCCCCACCGCCGCCTGCGCCATGCCGCAGGCCGAGTCGACGGCGCCGGAGAACAGCACCAGCGTCGGGTCCTGGTAGGTGCGGCCGATGCCCTGGAACAGGCCCTGCCACGTGTCCTCGGTGTCGGCCAGCACGACGGAGACGAAGCGCCCCAGCTCGTCGTCGGCGCCGGAGCGCGGCGCCGGGCGCGGGTCCACCCGCGTCTGCTCGTAGCCGGGGTCGCCGCCGCTGAGGATCACGCCCGGATCGACGCCGAACACCAAGCCCAGCAGCAGGACGACGACCACGCCGCCGATGCCCAGCCCGCCGCGGCCGATGGGGATGCCGCCCAGCCCGCCGCGCCGGCCCGGAAAGCCGCCGAATCCGCCGCCGCCGCGCCGGTCCTCGACGTTCTCGCTCTCACGCCCGCCTTGCCACCGCATCGCATCCTCCCTCGCTCACGCAAGGGAGAACCGCGGCGCGGGCGCGGCGTTCCGCCGGGGTCAGGGGCCGGGGTCAAGGTTCGTAGCGGTGCCGGTTGCCCTGGAAGTCCTCCACCGTGCCGTCCTCGGCGATCCAGGCGGGGGCGGCGGGGGCTTTGCCGTGGCCGCCGGGGATGTCCAGCACGTAGGTCGGCTGGCACAGCCCCGACACCCGCCCGCGCAGAGCCTTCACCAGGGCCTGCCCCTCGGCGATCGAGGGCCGGACGTGGCTGGTGCCGGGGGCGAGGTCGGGATGGTGCAGGTAGTAGGGCTTGACCCGGTTGCGCACCAGCGCGCGGAACAGCGCCTCCAGCACCGCCGCGTCGTCGTTGATGCCCTTCAGCAGCACGGTCTGGCTCAACAGCGGGATGCCGGCGTCGGCGAGGCGGGCCAGCGCCGCCCGCGCCTCCTGCGTCAGCTCCGCCGCGTGGTTGACGTGGACGGCGACCCAGCTCGCCAGCCCCTCGGCCTTCAGCGCTGCCGCCAGCTCCGGCGTCACCCGCGCCGGGTCGGCGACGGGCACGCGGGTGTGCAGCCGCACGACGCCGACGTGGCCGATCGCCGCCAGCGCGCCCACGATCTCCGCCAGCCGGCGCGGGCTCAGCAGGAACGGATCGCCGCCGGTGACGACGACTTCCCACACCTCGGGGTGCGCGCGGACGTAGTCCAGCGCCGCTTCCAGCTCGGCCGGCGACAGCGCCTCGCCGCCCGGTCCCACCATCTCGCGGCGGAAGCAGAAGCGGCAGTAGACGGCGCAGGCGTGCAGCGGCTTCAGCAGCACCCGGTCGGGATAGCGGTGGACGATGCCCTTCACCGGCGCATGCGCGTGGTCGCCGATGGGGTCGGCGCGCTCCGACGGCGCGGTGTACGCCTCCTCCGGTGAAGGGATGTACTGCGCGTACAGCGGATCGCCGGCCGGCGCACCGGCCAGCTTTTCCAACAGGTACGGGGTCAGCGCCACGGCGTAGCGCTCGGCCACCCCGGCCACGGCGGCGCCGGCCTCCGGCGACAGAAGGCCGGAGGCGACCAGATCGGAAACGCTGTGTGCCGCTTTCATCCCACTTTTCCGCAAATGCGCCGGGCCCCATATCGACCCGTGAAGCTGTCCGTCAATAATCCCGTGTGCCCCATGCTGTCGACCCTTCCCCGCCTGATCGGCCACCGCGGCGCCCGGGAGGCGGCTCCCGAGAACACGCTGGTCTCGGTGCGCGAAGCCGCCCGCCAGGGCGCCGCCTGGGTTGAGGTCGACGTGATGCTGACCTCCGACGGCGTGCCCGTGGTCATCCACGACGACACGCTGGACCGCACCACGTCGGGCCACGGGCCGGTGGCGGGCGTCGATCTCGCCCACCTCAAGCGCCTGGACGCCGGCGTCTGGTTCGACCCGCGCTTCGCGGGGGAGGAGGTGCCCACCTTGTCCGAACTGCTGGACCTCGCGGTTCGTCTCGGCCTCGGCGTCAACCTGGAGATCAAGCCGTCGCACCCCGACCTCGCCGCCGCCACCGCGCGCGCGGCGCTGGATGTGGTGAAGGCGATGTGGCCGGCGGAACGGCCGCTGCTGCTCTCCAGCTTCCAGGCGCCGTGCCTGGAGGTGGCGCGCGACCGCGCCCCCGGCATCCCGCGCGGCTACCTGCTGGACGACCCGCCGGCCGACTGGGCCGCCGTCGCCGACCGCATCGGCGCCGACACGCTCCACGTCGACCAGCGCCGCCAGAGCGCGGCGTCCGTCGCCGCCTACCGCGCCACCGGCCGGCCGGTGCTGGCCTACACCGTCAACGACGCGGAGCGGGCGCGGACGCTGTTCGACTGGGGCGTGGCCGCCGTGTTCACCGACGCGCCGGGACGCCTCGCCGCCGCGCTGGGCGGGGTGTAGGGGATTTCCGACACCGATTTCGTCACGGTCGCGTGCAAATCCGCTCGTACCGTCGCGCGATTCCTCATATATAGGACCCTTGAAAAAAGGGGCGGGCACCGACGGGGACCGGGGGATCTCCGGCGGCGCGCTTCGTTCGCCCCGGCGTCCGCCGATCGGTTTTTTGGAGGTTTCGTTGAAGGCGCTCAAGCCGCTGGTCATGTCCGGCCGGGAAGTTCTGCCGCTCGTCGAGGGCGGCAAGGGTGTTGCGGTGTCGAACGGTGAGAGCTCCGGCGCCTGGGCGGCCGCGGGTGGGGTGGGGACCTTTTCCGGTGTCAACGCCGACAGTTTCGACGAGAACGGCAACCTGTTGGATCAGGTCTACCATGGCAAGACCCGGCGCGAACGGCACGACGAGCTGATCGCCTACGGCATCCGCGGCGGCATCGCCCAGGCCCGCATCGCCCACGAGGTGTCGAACGGCCAGGGCCGCATCCACATGAACGTCCTGTGGGAGATGGGCGGGGCCGAGCACGTGCTGCATGGCGTGCTGGAGGGGGCCAAGGGCATGATCCACGGCGTCACCTGCGGTGCCGGCATGCCCTACCGCGTGGCGGAGATCGCCGTCAGCTACGGTGTCCACTACTACCCGATCGTCTCCTCGGCGCGGGCCTTCCGCGCGCTGTGGCTGCGCGCCTACAACAAGTTCCCCGCCTTCCTCGGCGGCGTGGTGTACGAGGACCCGTGGCTGGCCGGCGGCCACAACGGCCTGTCCAACTCCGAGGACCCGCGCAAGCCGGAGGACCCGTTCCCCCGTGTGCTGGCGCTGCGCCAGATGATGAACAGCTTCGGCCTGAACGACACGCCGATCATCATGGCCGGCGGCGTCTGGTGGCTGAGCGAGTGGGAGGACTGGATCGACAATCCGGACCTCGGCCCCGTCGCCTTCCAGTACGGCACCCGCCCCCTGCTGACGCAGGAGAGCCCGATTTCCATGGCCTGGAAGAAGCGGCTGCTGACGCTGCAGGAGGGCGACGTCTTCCTCAACCGCTTCTCGCCCACCGGCTTCTACTCCTCGGCCGTCAAGAACCCCTTCCTGCAGGAGCTGATGGGCCGTTCCGAGCGGCAGGTCGCCTACATGCCGAAGCCCGTGGGCGAGCATGCGTCGGAATTCCCGGTCGGCCCGCGCGGCCGCCCGGTGTACCTGACGGAGACCGACAAGCAGCGCGCCGAAGGCTGGGTGGCCCAGGGCTACACCACCGCGCTGAAGACGCCGGACAGCACCATCATCTTCGTCACGCCCGAAAAGGCGGAGCACATCCTGAAGGACCAGATCGACTGCATGGGCTGCCTGTCGGCCTGCCTGTTCTCGAACTGGGCACAGAACGAGGAAGGGACGACCGGCAAGAAGGCCGACCCGCGCTCCTACTGCATCCAGAAGACGCTGCAGGCCGTCAGCCACACCGACGACTGCGAAAACCAGTTGATGTTCGCCGGCCACAACGCCTTCCGCTTCGCCAAGGACCCGTTCTATGCGAACGGCTTCATCCCGACCGTGAAGCAGCTTGTCGAGCGCATCGCGACCGGGTATTGAGAGTGGTCTCTATGGGGGTGGTGCGGACGGTCGGTATAACGACCGCTTGCCACGCGAGCTGAAATCGTTCTAACGTGCACTGGACTGCGGCCGAGTGTCGCGGTCCGGTGACGAATTGGGCGGCCACCACCAGACCCGTAGACGACATGACCGGACATCGCCCCTACAAGCGCGCCCTGGACCGACTGCACACGGTCGGTCTGCGCCCCACCCGCCAGCGCCTTGGCCTGGCGCGTCTCCTGTTCGAAGGCGGCGACCGCCATGTGACGGCGGAGCAGCTGCATGGGGAGGCGCTGACCGCCAACCTGCGCGTCTCGCTGGCCACCGTGTACAACACGCTGAACCAGTTCACCGCCGCCGGCCTCCTGCGCGAGGTTGTGGTGGACGCGGGCCGTTCCTATTTCGATACCAACACGACCGAGCACCATCACTTCTTCCTGGAAGGCTCGGGCCGGCTGGAGGACATCCCCGGCGACCACATCGTGTTGGGCAACCTGCCCGCACCGCCAGTGGGCACGCGCGTCGCCCGCGTCGACGTGATCGTGCGCCTGGCGCCCGAGGATGCCGGTCAGGGCGCCAAACCCGCGCCACACGGCGATTCCGCGGATGAAGGACGTTCGCGCTTTTCTTAGATCGATTCTAAACTGTTGACGACACCCTCTAACGGTGGCATAAGCCAAAGCCATGCCGGACGGTTTTGCGCGTCCGCGCGCTCGCCCGTCCGGTTGGCCATCCTCAGGAGGGAAGCAACCATGCCGTCGCTCAAGGGCACCAAGACCGAAGAAAATCTGAAGGCCGCGTTCGCCGGCGAGAGCCAGGCCAACCGCCGCTACCTGTACTTCGCCCAGAAGGCCGACGTCGAAGGCTACAACGACGTCGCCGCGGTGTTCCGCTCGACCGCCGAGGGCGAAACCGGTCACGCGCACGGCCACCTGGAATTCCTCGAGGAGACGGGCGACCCCGCCACCGGCCTGCCGATCGGCGAGACCTCCAGCAACCTGAAGGCCGCCATTGCCGGCGAGACGCACGAGTACACCGACATGTACCCGGGCATGGCGCGCAGCGCCCGCGACGAGGGCTTCGACGAGATCGCCGACTGGTTCGAGACGCTCGCCAAGGCCGAGAAGTCGCACGCCGGCCGCTTCCAGAAGGCGCTGGATCAACTCGCCTGACCACCCGGCCGGGGCCCCGCCCGGCGCGGGGTCCCGCGCCTACTGACCGACATCCACGAACGGCAGGCCGGAGCGAACCGGCCGCGAGGAGGACGCCATGCGCGAAGGCAGCCTCGAGGCTCCCGTCCGCCACCCGCTCGACTGGCAGAACCCCGACTTCTACGACGAGGCCAAGCTGGACGCGGAAATGCGCCGCGTCTTCGAGATCTGCCACGGCTGCCGCCGCTGCTTCAACCTGTGCGACAGCTTTCCGCGGCTGTTCGACCTCGTGGACGCCGCCGGTCCGGGCGAGGTGCACGACGTGAAGTCGGAGGATTTCCGCACGGTCGTCGACGCCTGCACCCTGTGCGACATGTGCTTCATGACCAAGTGCCCCTACGTGCCGCCGCACGAGTGGGACCTGGACTTCCCGCACCTGATGCTGCGCTACCGCGCCGTCGACGTGAAGAAGGGCGGGGTGCCGTTCGCCGTGCGCCAGCTCACCGAAACCGACCGCAACGGCAAGCTGGCCGCCACCGTGGCGCCGCTCGCCAACTGGGCGTCGGACACCGGCAACACGCTGACCCGCCCGGTGATGGAGAAGGTGGTGGGCGTGCACCGCGACGCGCACCTGCCGAAGTTCCACGGCCACACCTTCCAGCGCCGCGCCAAGGACGCGCCGGTCACCGTCAACACCGCCGCCCCCGCCTACGGCAAGCGCAAGGCGGTGCTCTACGCCACCTGCTTCGTCAACTACAACAACCCTTCCATCGGCATGGCCGCGCGCGAAGTGCTGGCCAAGCTGGGCGTGGAGACGGAGGTGGTGTACCCCGGCTGCTGCGGCATGCCGCAGCTCGAACAGGGCGAACTCGCCAAGGTCAACGACAAGGCGGCCAACGTCGCCGCCGCGCTCGGCCCCTGGATCGACAAGGGCTACGACGTGGTGGCGCTGATCCCGAGCTGTGCCTTGATGCTCAAGCTCGAATGGCAGCTCCTCGTGCCGAAGGACGCGCCGCACCGCGCGGACGTCGAGAAGCTGGCCCAGGCGACCTTCGACGTGACCGAGTTCGTGGTCGACGTCGCCAAGCGCCAGGGACTGCCGGAGGGGCTCCAGCCGGTCGAGGGGGGCGTGTTCGTGCACGCCGCCTGCCACGCCCGCGCGCAGAACATGGGCATCAAGGCGGCCGAGATGCTGCGCCTGATCCCCAAGGCCGACGTGAAGGTGCTGGAGCGCTGCTCGGGTCACGGCGGTTCCTGGGGCGTGCTGGAGCCGAACTTCCCGGTGGCGCTGAAGGTCGGCAAGCCGGTCGCCAACCAGGCGGCCAAGTCCGGCAAGGCGTACGTGTCGTCGGAATGCCCGCTGGCCGCCATGCACATCATGCAGGGGATCGAGCGGCTGGGCGGCGACGCGCCCAACCCGCCGCCGCGGAACCTGCACCCCATCGAGATCTTCGCCCGCGCCTACGGCATCAACGTCTGAGAACACGGCTGGAGACGACATCATGACCGCGCGCAAGACCGAGATCACCCGCGCCGACATCATTCCAATGGAGGAGTACGGCAAGCAGCGCGCCGAGCGGCGCAAGGCGCTCGTCGCGGTGAAGAAGAACCGCCGCGTCTCCGTCGGCCCCTTCGCCACCTTCTATTTCGAGAACTACGAGACGATGTGGCAGCAGATCCACGAGATGCTGTACATCGAGCGCGGCGGCGAGGAGCAGATCACGGACGAGCTGCGCGCCTACAACCCGCTGATCCCCAAGGGCAGCGAGCTGGTCGCTACCGTCATGTTCGAGATCGACAACCCGGTGCAGCGGCAGAACACGCTGGCCCGACTCGGCGGCGTCGAGGACACGATGATGCTGCAGTTCGCCGGCCACACCATCAAGGGCCGCCCGGAAGGCGACGTCGAGCGCACCAACGAGCAGGGCAAGACCTCGTCCGTGCACTTCATGCACTTCGACTTCACGCCCGAACAGGTCGAGGCCTTTCGGAGGCCGGGTGCGCAGGTGATCGTTGCCTTCGGCCATGCCAACTACGGCCACATGGCCGTGATGCCGGACACGGTGCGCGAGGAACTGGCGAAGGATTTCCTCTGAAAAGCAGGTTGGGTTTTGCGGCTGACGCCGTCTACTCGAACTTCTCGTTGGCGTAGACGCCCCACACCTCGGTGCGCAGCATCCAGCCCTTGTAGCCCTTCAGGTCCACCTGGCACCACTCGCCCTGGCACTTGTGCAGCCAGCCCATGACGCCGGGCTGGGCGCGGGCCACCGCCGGGGCGGCCGGGCTGGGCTCGCGCCGGATGGAGCGGACGTCGCCCAGCACGACGATGCTGCGCTTGCCGGACAGCATGCTCTGGTGCACCCAGCCTTCCGCCCCTTCCCAGTCGCGGATGCGGCGCCAGGTGTCGAACTCCTGCGTGATCTCCACCGGCATTTCCTTGCGCACGAACACCCATTCCACCGGGTAGGTGGTGGCCGGCCCGGTGCGCACGTTCACCTCGCCCGAGCGCAGCGTGACGAAGCGCGGCAGCGGCAGGCCGGTGGTCTTCAGCGGGCTCTTGTCCCTGCCCCCGCTCCCGCCCTCTGCCGCGGCGGCCGGCATCGGGCCGGCCGACAGGCCGGCGGCCAGAGCCACGACGGCCAGCGCGAGACGGATTCCGGACAGCATCGACGGACCTCAGGCAGCGGAAACGGAGCAGGAATGCGGAGCCGGTCCCCGGTATACGGTGGAAACTCCGCACGTGCGATCACTATAGTTAGGGGTACTCCGTCCGAGCAAGACCGCGCCCGTCCTGTCCCGCGTTCGTCACACCCGCCCCCTTGGCACCCGCATCTTCACACCTGCGCGGGTGCACCTCTGGACAGGGCCGCGCGGCACTTGCTATGGCTCAAGGCTGGGGGAAGAGGGAGCACCGTTCGATGCCCGACAAGAAGAAGCCGCTGGTCGTCGTCACCCGCAAGCTGCCGGACGTGGTCGAGACCCGGATGATGGAGCTGTTCGACACCCGCCTCAATCCGGACGACGTGCCGTTGACGCACGACGAGACCATGGCCGCGGTGAAGACCGCCGAGGTGCTGGTCCCCACCGTGACCGACCGCATCGACCGCGCGGTGATCGAGGCCGCCGGCCCGCAGCTCAAGCTGATCGCCTCGTTCGGCACCGGCGTCGACCACATCGACCTGAAGGCGGCGCGCGAGCGCGGCATCACGGTCACCAACACGCCGGGCGTGCTGACCGAGGACACCGCCGACATGACCATGGCGCTGATCCTCGCCGTCGCCCGCCGCCTGAGCGAGGGCGAGCGGCTGGTGCGCTCCGGCCAGTGGAAGGGCTGGGGACCGACGACGATGCTCGGCCACCGCATCTGGGGCAAGCGCCTGGGCATCCTGGGCATGGGCCGCATCGGTCAGGCGGTGGCGCGCCGCGCGCGGGCCTTCGGCATGTCGATCCACTACCACAACCGCCGCCGCGTCCACCCGGACGTGGAGACGGAGCTGGAGGCCACCTACTGGGACAGCCTGGACCAGATGCTGGCGCGGATGGACGTCATCTCCATCAACTGCCCGCACACTCCGGCCACCTACCACCTGCTGTCGGAGCGGCGGCTGAAGCTGCTGCGTCCGCACTGCTTCATCGTCAACACCTCGCGCGGCGAGGTGATCGACGAGACGGCGCTGACCCGCATGCTGCAGAAGGGCGAACTGGCCGGCGCCGGCCTCGACGTGTTCGAGCACGAGCCGGCGGTGAACCCGAAGCTGCTGCGGCTCGACAACGTGGTGCTGCTGCCGCACATGGGCTCGGCCACGATCGAGGGCCGCATCGACATGGGCGAGAAGGTCATCATCAACATCAAGACCTTCGTCGACGGCCACGCCCCGCCCGACCGGGTGCTGGAGCAGTTGATCTGACAGGACAGGGCGGGGCCGCAGGATCCCGCCCTTCTTGTTTCTACGCGTGCCCCGACGACAGGATCGCCTCGTTCTCCGCGCCGCTGGTGCGGCCGGGCAGGATGGCGTTGAGCAGGACGCCCAGCAGCGCCGACAGCGCCATCGACGACACCACGAAGCTGCCGTCGCCGAACTTCAGGCTGGCACCACCGATGCCGATCACCAGGATGGTGGAGGAAATCAGCAGGTTGCGCTTGTCGCCCAGATCCACCTTGCCCTCGATCAGCGTGCGGATGCCGCTGGACGCGATGACGCCGAACAGCGCGATCGACACGCCGCCCATCACTGCCGGCGGGATGCTGGACAGGAACGCCGACAGCTTGCCGACGAAGCCCAGAACGATCGCCATCGCCGCCGCCCCGCCGATGACCCAGACGCTGAAGATGCGCGTCACCGCCAGCACGCCGATGTTCTCGCCGTAGGTGGTGGCGGGCGGGCCGCCGATGGCGCCGGCCACCATGGTCGCCACACCGTCGCCGATGATCGAGCGGTGCAGGCCGGGATCCTTGATGAAGTTGCGGCCCACCACGCGGCTCAGCACGATCTGGCCGCCGATGTGCTCGGCGATGGTCACCAGCGCCACCGGTGCCACCAGCAGGATCATGGCCAGCGCCGAGGTGCCCTCCTTGGCGTTGGCGAACAGCAGGTGGAAGTTCGGCACCTGGAACAGCGGCGCGTTGGCGATGGCCGTGAAGTCCACCATCCCGGCCAGCAGCGCGGCGAGGTAGCCGGTGGCGATGCCCAGCAGGATCGGCACCACCGTGAAGAAGCCGCGCAGCACGATCGAGTAGACGAAGATGCTGCCCAGCGTGAACAGCGCCACCAGGAAGTGCGGCAGGCTGTAGGGGCCGCCGCCGGCCGTGTTCTGCGCCATGCTCACGGCGACCGAGGCGAGGCCAAGCCCGATCACCACGATGACCGGCCCCACGACGATCGGCGGCAGCAGCGCCATCAGCCATCGCACGCCGAACGCCTTGATCAGCAGCCCGACGATCACGTAGACGCCGCCCGCCGCGCAGGCGCCGATCAGCGCGCCGCCGGTGCCGCCGATGGCCGTGGCGGCGATGATCGGCCCGATGAACGCGAAGGAGGAGCCGAGATAGGCCGGCAGCCGCCACTTGGTGGTGGCAAGATAGATCAACGTGCCCAGTCCGGACGACACCAGACCGACCGCCGGGTCGAGCCCGGTCAGGATGGGCACCAGCACGGTGGCGCCGAACATGGCGAAGAGGTGCTGCAGGCTGAGCAGAACGAAGGTCGCCGGCGCCGGACGTTCCTCGACGTCCAGCACCCGGTCGCGCGGCGCGGTCATGGCGGAGGGTCCCTACCCTGTGGTTGTTTCGCCAAAGGGCTACCGCGATCGGGGCGGGGCGTCAAACGCCGCCGCGTTGCACGCGGCTCAGAGGATGCCCTCGTACACGTCGGCCAGCGCGATCTCGACGTCCAGCGCGTGGAAGCGCAGCGCACCGTCGCCGATGATGTCCTGCACCCGCCAGGAGTCGCCCTCCCGGTGCCACAGTTCGGCCCGGCGGCGCGTCGAATCAATGAGCAGGATCTCCTGCACCGACGGGATCTGCCGGTAGAGGGGAAGCTTGGTCCCGCGGTCGTAATCGGCCGTGGAAGGCGACAGCACCTCGACGACGATCACCGGGTCGGCCGTGCCGGGTTTGTCGGACGCCGGGGCGCAGCTTACGGCGACGTCGGTCTGGAACCACATGTCGTTGCGATTCGGGATCCGGATGCCCGCTTCCACACGGGCGCGGCAAGGGCGGTGCAGACGGGCGTGGAACTCGCGGGCAATGGCGGCCGCCAAAATCGCATGCGCGTCCGCCGGCGGCGCCATGGCGACGGGCTCGCCCCGGATCAGTTCGTAACGCGTGTCGGTTCCATCGTCCCAGGCGAGGAACTCATCCACCGTCATCACGTGCCGCGCGGGATCGGACATGCCCTGAGTATGGTCCTTTCCCGCGCGGCGGCCAAGGGGCCGCTACACCACGTCCTTGGTCAGATCGATGTGCACCTCGACCACGCCGGGTTCGTCCAGGTTCTCCTTGCGCACGAAGCCCAGGTGGCGGCACATGCCCAGCATGTTGGTGTTCTCGCGCAGCACCTCGCCGTACACCTCCTTGATGCCGCGCGACTTGGCGTAGGCCAGGATCTCCTTCATCAGCAGGTAGCCCAGCCCCTGGCCCTTCATGTCGGAGCGGACCATCACCGCGTACTCGGCGCGCAAATTGTCGGGGTCGGCGGCGATGCGGACCACGCCGTACATCACGGTCTTGCCCGTCTCCGGGTCGGGGCCGACGGCCAGCAGGCCCATTTCGCGGTCGTAGTCGATCTGCGTCAGGCGCGCGGCGGCCTGATGCGACAGCTTCTTCATCGGCGCGAAGAAGCGCAGGCGGATGTCCTCCGGCGTCATGCGGGCGAACATGTCGTGCACCAGCGGCTCGTCCTCCGGCAGGATGGGGCGCACCAGGAAATGGCGGCCGTCCTTGATGGTGACGTGGTGTTCCAGCGACTTCGGGTACGGCCGGATGGCGAGGCGCTTGGCGCCGGGCAGGGCCGGCACCGCCACCTTGATGCGGGCGTCCAGCGCCAGCACGCCGTCGGCGTCGACCAGCAACGGGTTGACGTCCAGCTCGACGACTTCGGGGAAGTCGACGACGAGCTGCGAGATCTGGTTCAGCGTCAGCGCCGCCGCCTCGATGTTCACCGCCGCGCGCGAGCGGAAACCCTGCATGCGCCGCCAGATGCGGGTGCGGCTCATCAGTTCGGTCGCGAGGTTCATGTTCAAGGGCGGCAGGGCCAGCGCGCAGTCCTCCACCACCTCCACGCCGATGCCGCCCTCGCCGAACAGCAGGACCGGGCCGAACAGCTCGTTCTCGGTCATGCCGATGATCAGCTCGTAGGCGTCCGGGCGGACGGCCATCTCCTGCACGGTGAAGCCCTCGATATGGGCGTCGGGCGCCTGCTCGTGCACGCGGGCCAGCATCGCTTCGGCTTCCCCGCGCACCTCCTGCGGGTCGGTCAGGTGCAGCACGACGCCGCCGACGTCCGACTTGTGCGGGATGTCCGGCGACAGGATCTTCAGCGCGACCGGGCCGCCGATCACCTCGGCGGCGTGCGCCGCCTCGTCCGGCGTCCTGGCGCAGCGGGTGTCGACCACCGGGACGCCATAGGCGGCGAGCACGCGCTTGGCCTCGTATTCCGTCAGCCACTCGCGCTTCTCGGCGATGGCGCGGGCGATGATACGCTGCACGCCGATGCGGTCGGCCTCGAAGGCGTCGGGCACGGAGGGTGGCGTCTCCATCAACAGGTCCTGGTTCCGCCGGTACTCGACCAGATGCATGAAGGCGCGCACCGCCTGGCTGGGCGTCTCGTAGGTGGGGATGCGGTTGGCGGCGAACAGCTTGCGCGCCCCGGCGGCGGAGCTGTCGCCCAGCCAGCTCGTCAGCACCGGGTGGCGGCGGCCGGGGTGCTTGTGGATGGCGTCGACGATGGCGTGCGCCACCGCCGTGGAATCGACCATCGCGTGCGGGCAGTGCAGCACCAGGATGGCGTCGTTGCCGCCGTCCTCCAGCAGCGCGTCGAGGGCCGCGCCATAGCGCTTGGCGTCGGCGTCGCCGCCGATGCGCAGCGGGTTGCCGTGCCCGGCGGCGGCGCCGAAGGCGGCGTCCAGCTTGCCCAGCGTCTCCGCCGACGGCACGGCCAGCCGGCCGCCGGATTGCACGAGGCTGTCCGTCGCCATCACGCCCATGCCGCCGCCGTTGGTCAGGATGGCCAAGCGGTCGCCGGTGATCGGCACGCCGGTGGACAGCGTGTTCACCGCGTCGAACAGCTCGTCCAGCTTGGCGACGCGCAAGAGGCCGGCGCGGCGGAAGGCGGCGTCGTACACCGCGTCCGACACGGCCAGCGCCCCGGTGTGCGAGGTGGCGGCCTGCTGCGCCTCCTCCGTACGGCCGGCCTTGATGACGATGACCGGCTTCTGGCGGGCGGCGGTGCGCGCCGCCGACATGAACTTGCGGGCGTCGCTGATGCTCTCGATGTACAGCAGGATGGCGCGCACCGTGCCGTCGGACGCCAGATAGTCCAGCAGGTCGCCGAAGTCGACGTCGGACTTCTCGCCCAGCGAGATCAGGTGCGAGAAGCCGATGCCGCGCGCCGTCGCCCAATCCACGATGGAGGTGATGACCATCGCCGACTGCGCCACCAGCGCCACGTCGCCCTTGCGCGGTGTCACGTGCCCGAAGGAGGCGTTGAGCCCCCGCCCCGGCACCATCACGCCCAAGCTGTTCGGTCCCAGCACGCGCAGCAGGTGCGGCTTGGCGGCGTCCAGAACCTGCTGCTGCCGGTCCTTGGCGAAGCCGGTGGACAGGATGACCGCCGCCTTGGTGCCGCGCGCGCCCAGCTCGGCGACGATCGCCGGTACGCTGTCGGGCGGCGTGCAGATCACCGCGAGGTCGGGCGTGACCGGCAGGTCCGCCACCGTCCGGTAGGTCAGCACGCCTTCCACCGCGCGTTCCGTGCCGATCGGCATGATCGGTCCGTCGAAGCCGGCGTTGAACAGGTTGCGGGCCACCACCGCCCCGATCGACTGCGGTTTGCGGCTGGCGCCGATGAGGGCGATCGAGGCGGGCTTGAACAGGCGGTCGAGGTTGCGGACGGTCATGGCCGATTCCGTTGCGGGCGGGATGCGGAAACGTAGCACGCCAATCTGAGCCCGGCGCGTGACGCTTCCATGGCAAACAGGGGTGGACCGGAAACCGCGCCGCCGCAACGCGACAGAACGCCGCTCATGCTGCGCTGCGGCAAAAGGCCGGGCGTTGCGATCGTAGGTTGGGTTAAGGCCAAAGCCCAACACCCAACGTCTTCGCGCTGCGGCGGGCGTCGGGTTTTCGCTGGCGCTCAACCCAACCGACGGCGTCACGGATCCTTGGGCAAGAGGTCACGGTAAACCTCGGCCGTTTCGTCATCGAAACAGACGAAGCGCACCTCGGCAATGGCGTCGTCCTTGCCCAGTTCGTCCAGCACCGCCGCCACGGCGATGCGGGCGGCGCGGTCCTTGGGGAAGCCGTAGATGCCCGTGCTGATGGCCGGGAAGGCGAGGGTGCGCAGGCCGTGCCGCCGGGCCAGCGCCAGTGCGTTGCGGTAACAGCTCTCCAGAAGCGCATCCTCGCCGGAACCGCCGCCGCGCCAGACGGGGCCGACGGCGTGGATGATCCAGGAGGCGGGCAGGCGGTGGCCGTGGGAGAGGCGGCATTCGCCCGTGGGGCAGCCGCCGATGCCGTCCAGCTCGGCCTGGAGGTCCGGGCCGGCGGCGGCGTGGATCGCCCCGTCGACGCCGCCGCCGCGCTTCAGCGCGCTGTTGGCGGCGTTGACGATGGCGTCCACCGGCAGCCGCGTGATGTCGCCCTTCTGGACGCTCACGCGGCTGCGGGGATCACCAGACTTCGGATCAGATGATGGCACCGGGCTTGCCGGCGTTCGCCTCGGCGGCGCGCGCCATGCCTTCCTCGATCATCCGGGCCGCCTCTTCGGCGTTGCCCCAGCGCAGGATCTTGACCCACTTGCCCTTTTCCAGATCCTTGTAGTGCTGGAAGAAGTGGGCGATCTGCTCGGTCACGATCTCCGGCAGGTCGTTGTAGTTCTTCACGTCGGTGTAGAACGGGTGCAGCTTGTCGACCGGCACGGCCAGCAGCTTCTCGTCCTGGCCGGCCTCGTCCTCCATGTACAGCACGCCGATCGGGCGCGAGCGCAGCACGGCGCCCGGGATCACCGCGTGGCGGCCGACGACGCAGACGTCGACGGGATCGCCGTCACCCGACAGGGTGTGCGGGATGAAGCCGTAATTGCAGGGATAGTACATGGCGGTGTGCAGGAAGCGGTCGACGAACACCGCGCCCGACTCCTTGTCCACTTCGTACTTGACCGGCTCGCCGCGCAGCGGGATCTCGATGACCACGTTGATGTCCCACGGTGCGTTCTTGCCCACCGGAACCTTGCTCAGATCCATGAAACGGTCCTTTGCCTGGCGTGTCTGTGCTCGCGGTACCCTGCCGAAGGTTCTATCCCCCGGGGCCGCACTGCGGCGGAGTTTAGGCAGAAGCGGCGCAGAGTCAAACGGACTCGCGCGTTTTGTGCTGCAATGCGGTACTTTTGTCCCGATGATGCGAATCCTGCCCCTGTCGCTTCTCCTGCTGATGGTCCTCGCCACCCCGGCCGCCGCCGAAAGCGGCCCCGTGCCGGCGCACGGCATCGCCATGATGGGGGACCTGAAGTACCCGCCCGATTTCACGCACTTCGGCTACGCGAACCCCGAGGCGCCGAAGGGCGGCGCGCTGCGCCAGGCGGTGGTCGGCACCTTCGACACGCTGAACCCGCACGTGGTGAAGGGCCTGCCGGCGGCCGGCCTGACGCTGGTGTTCGAGACGCTGCTGGCGCGCTCGGCCGACGAGCCGTTCTCGCTCTACGGCCTGCTGGCGCAACGGGTGGAGGTGCCGGACGACCGCACCTGGATCACCTTTCACCTCGACCCGCGCGCCCGCTGGCACGACGGCACGGCGGTGACGGCGGAGGACGTGCTGTTCTCCTTCGACGTGCAGCGCCGGTTCGGCACGCCCAACCGGCGGCAGTTCTTCGCCAAGGTGGCCAAGGCGCAGCCGCTGGGCGTCAACGCCGTGCGGTTCGACTTCCTGCCCAATCCGGACGGCACCCCAGACCGCGAAATGCCCATGCTGCTCGGCCTGCTGCCGGTGCATCAGAAGGCCTGGTGGCGCGGCCGGACGTTCGACCGCACGACGCTGGAGGCGCCGCCGGGCAGCGGCCCCTACCGCATCCGCACCGTCGACGCCGGACGCCGCATCACCTACGAGCGGGTGCCCGACTACTGGGGCCGCGACCTGCCGGCGCGGCGCGGCCTGTTCAACGCCGACACGCTGGAATTCACCTATTACCGCGACGACACGGTGGCGCTGGAGGCGTTCAAGGCCGGCCATGCCGACGTGCGGCGCGAGGGCGACCCGGCCAAGTGGGCGTCCGGCTACGACGGTCCGGCGCTGCGGCAGGGGAACATCGTGATGGAGGAACTGCCGCACGGCCGGCCGGAGCCGGCGCGCGGCTTCATCTTCAACACGCGCCGCCCCCTGTTCCAGGACCGCCGCGTGCGCGAGGCGCTGGGCATGGCGGTGGACTTCGCCTGGATCGGCCGCATGCTGTTCCACGACGCCTTGAAGCGGACGGCCAGCTATTATCCCAACTCCGAACTGGCGGCGACCGGACTGCCCGGCCCGCGCGAGCTGGCGGTGCTGGAGCCCTTCCGCGCAAACCTGCCGCCGGAGGTGTTCGCCAGGCCGTTCGCCCTGCCGTCCAGTGGTGGCAACGGCCCCTACGGTGCCCGCGCCAACCTGCGCACGGCGCTGAAGCTGCTGCGCGAGGCCGGCTGGCGCCTGCGGGACGGGCGGCTGGTGGACGGCTTGGGCCGCCCCTTCGCCTTCGAGATCCTGCTGGGCGACCCGGCGGACGAGCGCGTGGCGCTGGAGTTCGCCCGCGGGCTCGACCGGCTGGGCATCACGGCGTCGGTGCGCACGGTGGACAGCGCGCAGTACCAGGGCCGAATCGACGAGTACGACTACGACATGACGGTGCGCTTCTGGGCCTCCACCCTGTCGCCGGGCAACGAGCAGCTCTTCTACTTCGGATCGGCGGCGGCCGACACGCCGGGCACGCGCAACTGGGCCGGTATCAAGGATCCGGCGGTGGACGCCATCGCCGATTCCATCGCCCAGGCGCGCACCCGCGCCGGCCTCGTGGCGCGCGTCAAGGCACTCGACCGCGTGCTGCTGTGGGGCCACTACATGGTGCCGCTGTTCCACGCGACATCCGACCGCATCGCCCGCTGGACCCACGTGGGCCGGCCGGACGTGACGCCGGTCTATGGTGCCGTGCTGGAGGCGTGGTGGGTGGAGCGGTGAGGGGCCGCTCCACCCACCACCCGATCAGGTGCCCGGGCTGAGCACCAGGATGTCGCCCGCGCTGAGGGTGCGGACGTTGAGCGTGGCCAGCGTGACCGCCGCCCCGGCACCGCTTCCGTCGGCGTCGAAGGACAGCACGCCCGTGCGGGTGTTGAACACGAACATCGCGTTCGCCGAAGTCGGGTTGTCGAGCGCGAAGTGCTGCGCCGACAGCGTCCCCGCCGGGAGGCTGCCGAAGTTCGGGCCGACCACGGCGATCCGGTCCACCCCCGCCTGGAAGTCGGCGATCACGTCGCCGCCCTCCTGCGGCGAACCGATGCGGAAGACGTCCGCACCCAGGCCGCCGTGCAGCGTGTCGGCGCCCAGGTTGCCGAACAGCACGTCGTTGCCCTGGCCGCCCCACAGCACGTCGTTGCCCTGGCCACCGAACAGCGTGTCGGCGCCCAGGTTGCCGTACAGCACGTCGTCGGCCCGGTTGCCGTACAGCACGTCGCCGTCCTGGCCGCCGAACAGCGTGTCCAGGTCCTGCCCGCCGAACAGCGTGTCCATGCCCTGGTTGCCGTACAGCAGGTCGTCCTGCTGGTTGCCGTACAGCACGTCGTTGCCGATGCCGCCGGTCACCGTGTCGACGCCGCTGTCGCCCCACAGCACGTCGTCGCCGCCCTCGGAGCCGAC